>Ga0326727_10000621_pt1 | contig 142978 bp, 104 predicted proteins | sample MB2enrmetagenome_FD_207643 | JGI IMG/M metagenome (GOLD analysis project Ga0326727, IMG submission 207643) | Lab enriched peat soil microbial communities from McLean, Ithaca, NY, United States - MB29MY | ecosystem: Environmental > Terrestrial > Soil > Wetlands > Peat | place: USA: New York... | reverse complement strand
TGTCTCTGGATGCCGGAAAACGGCCTTGCAGAGACGAAAATCGACACAGAACAACCCCATCACACGCGTAAAAAACTCGCGTACAAGGAGAGCTAAAACAAAATCACGGCTTTTTTCAGCAAGCTGTGAAGTCGGTCCCTGTTACAAAGCCCGTTTGGCGAGAGTTTTCCGCAGCCTGTAAAGCCCTCCTGATTTCAAAGCAGTTTACGTACGGGCTGAAGCCCGTACCCTTCACCGATTGAGTTTTTTTGGCAGCCTGTGGAGCCCGGCATATTCCCTCGTTTGTGGCATGGATCGATCCATGCCCTTTCAAAACCAGTGAAGATGCGTTTGCCCTGGTTGAGTCCCCAGGGCAAACGGCGCCCTGCGCGTCTTGGTCTATGATGGTTGGGGCTTCATCGAGCAGGAGGATTGTCTCCTCTGTGCTGCAGAGAGCCAGACCAGGGTGGCCGGCTTCTGGCGCGATCCTGTGATGGAAAAGACTCCGGGAAAGAGTAGGTGGATATGAGGAGATGCGTGCGTAGACAACTATTGTCACTTCTTCTGCTGGTTGCAAGCACTGCGATGGCCATCGCACAGCAGCCAGCGACTGCCGTCAAACCGGACCCTCGCGCGACCGAGGTCTGGTCTCCCGAGCCGCGAGTGGTGACGCCGGGCGCCAGCGTCGGCGCGCCGCCTTCCGATGCGATCGTGCTGTTCGATGGCGTTCATCTGGACGAATGGGTCTCGGCGCAGGATCACTCGCCGGCCCAGTGGTTCGTTCGCGACGGAGAACTGGTGGTCAACAAGGCGAAGGGCGTCGGCAATATCGAGACGCGGCGGCGTTTTCGCAATTACCAGCTTCACATTGAGTTCAAAATCCCCGAGGGGATCAGCGGACAAGGACAAGCCCGCGGCAATAGCGGCGTTTTTCTGGCTTCCACGGGACCGGGCGACGACGGGTACGAGTTGCAGGTACTGGACAGCTACCAGAACAAGACCTATGTAAATGGGCAGGCAGCCAGCATCTACAAGCAGAGCGCGCCGCTGGTGAATCCTAATCGCAAGCCGGGCGAGTGGCAAAGCTATGACGTGGTCTGGACTGCTCCAGTCTTTGGGGCGAACGGCGCGCTCGTGACTCCGGCCTATGTTACGGTCTTGTTCAATGGAGTGCTTGTGCAGAATCACTTCGCGTTGCAGGGACAGACCATCTACGCCGGTACGCCGTTTTACAAGAGCTACGACCGGGCGCCGATCAAGCTGCAGGCGCATGGAGATTCAAGCCTCCCCATCAGCTTCCGCAATATCTGGGTTCGTGAACTGGAGTAGGCAGGGCCGATTGCACAGCCGGGAGGAAAGGGGAGATGGCACTGCAATCCTTCCTGCCCGTTGCCGGAATGCAGCCATCCCGAAGGGGCCAGCGCGATGCTGGCCCCTTCGCGCGTTGCGATACATCAACTTCTTATTGCCGCGATAAATGGGGCAGGCACGTTGCTTACTGCGGGAGTGCCCATCTGAAAATCGCACTCCAGGCGAGGAACGGCTGGCAGGATTCTCGCGATTTGTCGTATGCCGTTTTCAGGAAAAAATTTTTCAGGGTTGCGCCTCTACCAATGCGTGTGATACAAAATCGGTTTATGTCAACACTGTCTCGTTTTGAAGATTCGTTTCTGCCTCGGTCATTCAATCGCCGTCACTTCCTGAAGGCTGCAGGAGCAGCGGCGGTTCTTCCCGCGGCTCTTCCCGCTTTCTCCCAGCAAAGCGCTAGAGCTTCAGCCAACAGCAGCACCGGTTCAGCGAACAACACCATCAATGTCGGTGTGATCGGTATGGGATGGCAGGGGCCGGGCAACACCAAGGCCTTTTTGGCCTCGGAGGATTGCCGGGTCGTCGCGGCCTGCGATATCGACGCCAACCACCTGCGCGCCGCGGTCAAGATGATCAACGACGCGTATGGCGACGAGGATTGCAAGGGCTACCACGATTACCGCGAGTTGCTCGCCCGCGAAGACATCGATGCCGTGATGATCGCCGTGCCGGATCACTGGCATGAAATCATCGCCACCGAAGCCGCACGCCGCAAGAAAGACGTCTACTCCGAGAAGCCGCTCGCGCACACCATCGCCGAGCAGCAGTCGATTGTGCGCGCGGTGCAGGAGAACGGCATCGTTTGGCAGATGGGCTCCTGGCAGCGCTCGGTTCCCACGTTCCATAAGGCCGCGGAGATCGTCCGCAACGGACTGATCGGCGCCGTGACGCATGTGGAAGTCGGGCTGCCCGGAGGGAATTCGAACTACGAGCGCGCGCGGGAAGAAGCCGCGGCAAAGCTGGCGGCAGCGGGTGAGAAGCCTCTGAGCCTGGAGCAGATTGTGCCGGGCACCAAGGCATGGGATCTGCTGGTTACCGACCCTCCGCAGGAACTGGATTACGAGACGTGGATGGGGCCGGCGGAGAAGCAGCCTTACATGAAGGTGCGCACCCACAAGTCCTGGCGCTGGAACTACAACACCGGTGGCGGACAGCTTCTTGACTGGATCGGCCATCACTGCGACATTGCGCACTGGGGCCTGGACTTCGACAACTCCGGACCGTTGGAGGTTGAAGGCAGCGGCGAACTGCCGCCCGCCACGGCGATCTACAACACGGCGCCCAAGTACCGGTTTGAATTGAAGTACCCCCATGGCGTCACGATGACCATCTCCGGCGGCCATCCGGACATCAAGAGCGGCACAAAATGGATCGGCACCGAAGGCTGGGTGTGGGTGGATCGCGGTGGGTTTGAAGCCTCGAATCCCGCCTGGAAGCAGGGCAAGTACCTGCCCCGGGAACTGCGCAAGGTCAAGCTCTACACCTCTTCCAACCATCAGCAGAACTTCCTGGACTGCATCCGGACGCGGCAAGCGACGGTGACGCCTGTCGAAGTTGGACATCACTCGGCCATACCGGGACACCTTTGCCTTATCTCCATGCGGACCGGAAGAAAGATCCGCTGGGATGCGAAGGAAGAGAAGATCGTCGGCGATCCGGAGGCCAGCAAGCTGCTGACCCGCGCATACCGGGCACCGTGGAAGATGAGCTAGAGCGTTTTCGATTCATATTTGCGCATTGGAAGTGCATCAAAGGTGGCTTTTTCTCGGGGAAAGAGCCACCTGGCGATGCGCTTCCTGTAAAGGGCAGAATCGAAAACGCTGTAACGTATCGCGGGGGTCCTCCGGCTTTGCCGGGGGATACTTACTCAGAAGAATAATGCTCGGAGAGGCGCAACAAATCCCTGAGCATTATTCGAGCATCAAGACAATCACTTGAAAATGCTTCAGGCGATGTGCGGAACGTCATGTCCTTATATGTGATTCCGCCGGAATGCTCGCGGCGAACAGCCCATCTGCTGCGTAAAGACGTTGGTGAAATACTGGCTCGAAGAAAACCCGCAGTTCAGGGCAATGTCTATGATCGGACGTGTCGGTTCGCTGAGCAGAAGCTTGCAGGCATGGTTTACGCGGGCTTGCATCAAGAAGCGGGCTGGAGTCAGATTCGTTGTCTGCCGGAAGTGGTGTACGAACTGGGTCACGCCCAAGTGGCAACTCGCGGCCATCTTTTCCAAGTTCCAAGGTTCGCTCAAAGAGCAGCCTAACTCTGCGATGAATTGTTGCAGGGTGCGCTCGGTCGTGACCAGAGACTTCCGCAGCGGAATCTGCCGGGCGCGAAAATTGTCCAGCACCGCCAGCAAGAGTTCATTGATGAACAGCGCGAGCCGTGAGTTGCCGCTGTCCTTTCCATTTTTCTCAACTGCGCGGGCGATGCCGAGAAAGCAGTGGCGAATATCCGGCGATCCCGACCAGATAAACTGTTCGTTTTGGCGCAGGCAGCGCGTCAACTCGGCGAGATCGGCGCGACTCAAGACAATCCACGAGGGCCAGCACCATTTCTGGTGCGGCCGCCGCACACCGACATCCAGGATGAGCCAGATCAACCGGCTTGCCCCAACGTGCGGATTACCCAGCTGATGCGGCTGCCACGGACGCGTGATCAGGAATTCGCTATGGTGTAAGGTCTCAAATCGGTTTTCGATCCGCGCCCTGATTTCGCCGCTGGCGAGAAAGGAGATTTCGATGCCTTCGTTGCGATGCAGCGGCAATCCCCAGGATTGTGCCGAAGACGCGTCCCAGCTTCCCACACTGCGCAGTCCGGGAAGTTCGTTTGCCGGCAATCGTTGCCCCGGATAACCGCCGCGGCCAATCGCGGCCAATCGCACTGCGTCGGCATCCGCCGCCTCCACAAGCGCGCGACAACTGTCGGCTACAAAGGTTTGCCCTTTTGCGCGGTAGGTGGTGTGATCGTTGGCTTTCTTTGGTAGAGGCATTTCAGTTTCAGTGTCGCCGGTTGCACCAACCAAGGATAGATCGCTATCGCAAACTTGTAAAATCCTTCGGTGAAGAAACCCGCAAGAGTTTTTCAGAATCACCCATTATGCTGGACTCACGATCAATGGAGTTGATACCAATGCGAATTCGATTTCAAATCGTCGTCGTTGCACTGATTGCTATTTTTGGCCTCGGCTCGGCGCAGGCTGCCGAACCGCTTATACGCGTGCTGATTCTCACCGGGCAGAACAATCACGCCTGGCGCGCGACCACGCCCAAACTCAAGTCCATCCTCGAAAGCACTGGGCGATTTTCGGTGGATGTCACCGAGCATCCTGAGCAGTGCGACGCGGCCGCCTTCGCGAAGTATGATGTGCTCCTGAGCAATTGGAACACGTACGGCCAGCCCACAGTGACCAACTGGCCGCAGGCGACGCGGGCGGCGTTTCTTGATTTTGTGAGGAGCGGAAAAGGATTTGTTTCTGTCCACGCGGGAAGCTCGTCGTTTTACGATTGGCCGGAATACCAGCAACTTGTCGGCGGCACATGGCAGGTTGGCCAAACCGGCCACGGACCTCGGCATGAGTTCACGGTGAAGATAGTGGGCAAAAATCATCCCATCACGCGTGGTTTGACCGATTTCGTCACAACCGACGAGTTGTGGTATCGTACGGCTTTGCAGCCCAACATTGAAATCCTAGCGACGGCTTTTTCGGCGCCGGAGTGGCAAGGCACCGGTAGAGACGAGCCGGTTGCGTTCACGACAAGATTTGGTGCGGGCCGAACTTTCAATCTGCTGCTTGGGCACGATACAAGCAGCATGGATGACGCAGGCTTTCAGCAATTGCTTTGCCGCGGCACGGAGTGGGCGGCAACTGGAATTGTCTTGGCCGGCAAACATTGAGAGGTGAAAATCATGAAACGAAATTCTGATGTTAGCCGCCGCGATGTGGTTGGCGGATTGCTACGTGGAGCAATCCTGGCCGGTGTGGCGCCAAGTTTTATTCCGATGCGCGTGCTGGCAGGGGAAGACACGCCGAGCAAGAAGATTCAGCTTGGGCACATCGGCGTGGGCGGCCAAGGCACGAGCGATATGCGGAATTTTCTCGGAGTGGATGGCGCCGCTTCCGTGGCGATTTGCGATCCGTTCCGCCAGCGGCGTGAGAACGCGGCCCAGTTCGTGCAGGAGGCGCAGGGTTTCAAGCCCAAACTGTACAACGACTTTCGCGATCTGCTTGCGGACAAGAGCGTCGATGCTGTGGTGATCGCCACGCCGGATCACTGGCATGTGCCGATTGGCCTGGCGGCGGTGCGCGCGGGCAAGGATGTCTATATCGAAAAGCCGCTCGGGCACAGCCTTGAACAAAACCAGGCAATGCTGGCAGCGGTGAAAGAGCACGGCCGGGTCTTCCAATACGGCACGCAGCAGCGCTCGCAGGAATTGCTGAAGCGCGGTGTGGAACTGGTGCTGAACGGATATATCGGCGAGCTGAAGAGGCTTGAAGTCTGGGCTCCCGGCGGCAAGAGCGGCGGCTCGCTCGACGAGATTCCCGTGCCGGAAGGACTCGATTACGAACTCTACATCGGTCCCGCGCCGATGAGACCCTGCACCAAAGATCGCATCACCAGCTCCGGCTCCTGGTATTGCTCGGACTATGCGCTTGGCTTCATCGCCGGCTGGGGCGCGCATCCGTTGGACATCGCGATTTGGGGCATGGACTCGGACACCAAAGGGCCGATTTCATTTCGCGGCACAGGCGAGTTCCCAACTCCGAAAGGTTTGTTCGACACTTGCGTGGGATGGGATGTGGAAGTGAAATTCCACGACGGCATTCCGATGCGGTTCATGAGCGCGAATCACGCCGCGCCAATTGTGAAGCAATACCGCGACGACGACCAATCGGACGGCACCACGTTTTTTGGCACCAAGGGCTGGGTGAGTTTGAGCCGCAACGGCGTGGCCGCGAGCAATCCCGACTGGCTGAAGCTCAGGCAATGCGAAGGCAGCAAGCGCGTACTCTATCGCAACCGCTACTACAAAGCGTTTGTAGACAGTGTGCGCGAGCGTTCGGCGTCGATTGCGCCGATTCAGGATGCGCTGCGCTCCGACGCCATCAGCCATCTCTCGCTGATGGCCATCAAGACCGGCGGCGAAGTTGTTTGGGATCCAAAGGCATACAAGATCGCTTCGCCGAATGAGTTGAACGGCCAGATGCACTGCACGGTGCGCGGCGATTGGAAGCAAAGCTAGCCCGGAGAGACGCCGACATGAAGAAAGTTCTATTTTTATTGGCACTGGGATGTGTTCTCGCGCGGGCTGTGCCGGCGCAGACATATTCCTGGCGTCAAAGCGAACATTCGTTGGCGTTGCTCAACGGTTCGAATGTCGTTTGGCAAGTCGTCGCAGATCCGGCACAGGGCAAGCCGTACTTCCACCCGCTGGCGACGCCGAGCGGAACGGTGCTGACAGACTTGCGCCCGCCGGATCATCCGTGGCATCGCGGCCTGTGGTTTTCCTGGAAATTCATCGACGGCTTGAACTATTGGGAAGAAGATCCCAAGACACACAAAAGCGACGCTGCCACAGAACTGGTTGAATCGAATTTCCGGCCGCAGAAGGACGGTTCGGCGGAATTGACATTTACCCTCAGTTATCATCCGTGGAATGCTCCAGCGGTATTAACCGAGCAGCGAACAATTCAAATCTCAGCCCCGACCAAGGGCCACTACGAAATCGATTGGACTTCGGAATTCACCGCCGTCACCCGTGTGAGTCTGGAGCGCACACCGCTGCCGGAGGAGCCCAATGGCAAGCCTTATGGCGGTTACGCTGGACTTTCCCTGCGGCTCAGCAAGGCCATCCATGACGGGACTTTTTCCAACAGTGCCGGCGCTGCGGGCGTTGCGGCCTTACACGGTAAACCGGCAAGTTGGTTGAAATATTCTGCGGGAACCGCTCTTCCGGCGGTGACGATTTTTGACGACGCTCAAAATTTGCGTTATCCGTCGCCGTGGTATGTGAACCAGGACATGCCATTTTTCAGTCCCGCGCTGCTGTTCGCCAAATCGCTCACGTTGCTGCCCGGGGAGAAATTGATTCTGCACTACAGAATCCTTATCACCGATCACGACGCATAACCCGGATATTTGAAGGACTAGCATGAAAATCGGTTGCTTTGCTCTCGTTGAACCGTTCGCGCCGATGGAACGGCAGTTTGAACTGATTCGCGATCTGGGAATTGACTATGTTGACCTTACCGACAATCACGACGGCGCATCGCTCGGTGTTGAGTTTGGTTTTGCCGCGTCCGTAAGCCTCGATAGCCATCCGGCGAAAGTCCGGGAGCTTGCGGCGAAGCACAACCTCCAATTAAGCACCGTGTGCGCGCACGCCAATCTGCTGGATCCCGCCGCGCCGGACGTGTATGGCACATTCCAAATCATCAAGGCTATCCGCATGGCTGCCGATTTGGGAGTTCCGGAGGTCATTACCACGGAAGGCGATCCCAAAACCAGGTTCGGACATGCGCTTACGGAACAGGAACGTCTGTTCACCATCTGCGAGAAGTTGCAGTCGCCCATTGAATGGGCGGAAGAACTGGGCGTGAAGTTGCTGCTGGAACCGCACGGCATCGTCACGGATTCCGTGAAGCACATGGGCGACTTGCTGGAACGTCTCGGCCACGACAAGACTGTCGGCATCTGTCTGGACACGGGCAACGCCTGGCTGGGCGGCTCGGAGCCGCTGGATTTTGTGAAGGCTTTTGGCGAGCGCATTCAGCACGTTCATTGGAAGGACATGCCGGAGTCATGGCTGACGAAGCGCGGAAAGGTTTATGGTTGCGGCATGTCGGTGATTCCGCTGGGGGACGGCGTGGTTGGGATTCCAGCCATTGTCGAGTCGTTAAGGAAAATAGGTTTTAGCGGAACGACCACGCTCGAAATTGCGGGGGCTGAAAATGTAAGAATATCCTCGCAGCGGCTGCGCGAGTGGTCGGTTTAGTCGAATGTTGTTCGGCCTGGATCGCCAGCGTAGTGAACTCGGCAGAAAATCGCTGAAAATGTCCTGAGAAGGACTTAACATTTTTATCTACCAACCTTGCCATTTTGCCTTGGCATTGAACGGGGAGTTATGACTGCCTTGATCGGAAATAAAGTGGATACTGGCCGGAAGGTGCAATGGGACTACACCTTTGCCTTCCTGGCTTTGCGCCTCTGGCTTGGCGTACGCGCCTTGTTTGTGGGCATTCAGAAGTATGCAGCCTATAAATCGGTGGCCATGCCGCTGATCGATCCCGCGACCGGCCAGCCGGATGCGAGCGGCGTGATGGTCAACGTGAACGTGAAGACCTACGCGCTGGCCAACTACGCCGGCATTCCCGCCGTCTTTAGAGACAAGTTCGCCCACGAGCCGCTGTTTCCAAAGTTCGCACTGGTGGTCTTCGACCGGATGCTGGGCCCGGCCTTCATTCTTACCGGAATCATGCTGATCATCGGCCTGGGTACGCGCATTTCGCTTGCCGCCCAGGGACTGCTTTTTATCGCGCTCACAGTTGGCCTGGTTCTGATCGATCAGAACGACGGCGTGGCCTGGCTGGGCATTCATATCGCTCTTGTCGCGGGAGCTTTCCTGCTGGTTGAGCACAACCGGTTTGCGGTCTTGAAAAAATGGTAGATCTGAATCGTCGTACATTCATTAGCGCTACCGCGGTGGCCGGCGCGGGCATGTTGTTGAATGCCTGCAAATCCCGGGAGGATAAGCCTGCCGAAAAGAAATCTTCACTGAACACCATCAACATCGCCCTCGTCGGTTATGGCGAGGAGGGCAAGGTGCTGCTGGAATCCCTTTTGAATATCGAGGGCATCCGCCTTGTGGCGCTGTGCGATATCTGGGATTACCACCTGAACGAGGGCGCGCGCTACCTTGAAAAGATCGGCAACCAGGTGCGCACGTACGAGAACTTCGAGGACCTGCTCGCCAAGGAAAAGGACCTGCAGGCAGTCGTGATCGCGACGCCGGATTTCTGCCATGCGCCGATGACGAACATGGCGCTGAAGGCCGGTCTGCACGTGTATTGCGAAAAGATGATGAGCAACACGATCGAGGGAGCGCGGTCCATGGTGAAGACCATGCGCGAAACCGGGAAACTGTTGCAGATCGGTCATCAACGCCGCAGCAACCCGCGCTATCTTTTCACGCTGAACCGCCTGCTGCATGAAGCGCGTTTCTGCGGCCGCCTGACGGCAGCGCAGGGGCAATGGAACCGCGCGGTGAAGGAAGACTTCGGCTGGCCCAAGAAGTACGAGATGCCCGCCGGAACGCTCGCCAAGTACGGCTACAAGGACATGCACCAGTTCCGCAACTGGCGCTGGTACAAGGGGCTGGGCGGAGGGCCGTTGTCCGATCTCGGCGCGCATCAGATCGACATCTTCAACTGGTGGATGGGTACGCCGAAGTCCGTCATGGGAAGCGGCGGACTGGATTACTACAAGAACCACGATTGGTACGACAACGCGATCGTGATCTACGAATACCCGATGGCGGAGGGCGTTGCGCGCGCGTCCTATCAAGTGCAGACGACCACCAGCGCCGGTGGCGGCTACTTTGAGACCTTCATGGGCGACGACGGCACCATCAAGATGTCGGAAGATCCATCGCTATGCGCGATCTACCGCGAGGCCCGCGCCACCGAGGTTTCATGGGACGATCTGCTGCAGAAGGGCTACGTCGGCGCCAAAGCCTCGTCCGCGCAGGACGCCGCGAAGGTGGACGTGCGCGAAACCGCGCAGATGGCGGAGTACGAGATTCCCGTATTCTTCAATAAACCGCCGCATCAACCGCACCTGGAGAATTTTTTCAATTCCATCCGCGGCACGGCCAAGTTGAACTGTCCCGGCGATGAAGCTTTCAGCAGCGAGTACACGATCCATAAAGCCAACGAAGCCATTGCCGCACAGACCCGACTTGCCATTACCGCAGAAGAAGTGAGAGCGTGAGACACAAATGAAAATCCTTTCGAAGAACCTTTCCTTTCTTGTTGTACTGATTGCCGCCGCCACCGCAGCTCCTGCGCAGAACCAGGTTGTTTTGCAGACAAAGTTGCCTTCGCCTCTGTTTGTGGGTACGCCCGTACCTTTGAACGTGCCGAATCTGGAGCCGCCGACGCGCGGCAAGCGCCCGGATTTTTACGTCCCTGCCGGCACCATCAACCTGGCAAAGGGCAAGAAGGTCACGGCGAGCGACAGCAATCCGAACGTGGGCACGCTGGACATGATCGTCGATGGCGACAAGGACGGCAACGAAGGCTCCTGGGTGGAACTCGGCCCCGGCAAGCAATGGGTGCAGATCGACCTGGCAAGGAGAGCAAGCATCTCCGCGATCCTCGTCTGGCATTTCCATGCCCAGGCGCGCGTCTATCGCGATGTGGTGGTGCAGGTCTCCGACGACCCGACGTTCCGGTCCGGCGTAACCTCCATCTTCAATAACGATTTCTCCAACCAGCTTGGCCTTGGCGCGGGCAAGAACCTGAATTACATCGAGACCTACCAGGGCAAGCTGATCGACGCCAAGGGCGTGAAGGGCCGTTACGTGCGCCTGTACAGCAACGGCAACACGTCGAACAAGCTGAACCATTACATCGAGGTTGAAGTGTGGGGCAAACCCGCGGCTTGAAGTTGCCCGTAGGGGTTCGCTGGGCGGCCTTTCTTCTACTTGCGACGATGGGACTGCTTCTTCGTTTGCCGCAGTTGGGCGTACGGCCCATGCACACGGATGAAGCTGTCAATGCGTACATCGTAGGTGAAGTGCTGGCCGCCCGCGGCTTCACCTACGATCCGCAGGACCGTCACGGTCCGGCGCTGGCCGCGCTGGCTCTGCCGCTGGCCCGGATGCAGGGCGCACAGACGTTTTCCGATCTGACGGAATCCCAGTTGCGCCTGACCACCGTGCTGGCCGGTACGGTCACGATTCTGCTGTTTGGCGCAGCGGCCGGGATGTTCGGCTTTGTGCCTTGCCTGATTGCCGCGCTGCTTTTTGCCGTGGCTCCTCTGCCCGTCTACTACGACCGCTATTTCATTCACGAGTCCCTTTTTGTTGCCGCTACCTTCGGGTTGATTCTGAGCGGTTGGCGCTGGTGCAAATGGCGCTCCCCGGGACAGGCCGCACTGGCCGGCGCTTGCGCGGCGCTGATGCTTGCCTGCAAGGAGACTGCCGTTCTTCACTTCTTCGCGCTTGCTGCCGCGGCGGGCGTTTACTGGCGCTGGAATCTGCGCGGCGAGAGGCTGGCAGGTTTGTGGCGGCCCAAGGCTGCGCTGGCCGCACTTGCCGTTTTCCTGCTGACCGGCTTCCTGCTGTTCACCTGGTTTGGAAGTAACCCGAAGGCGTTGGCCGCGTTGTTGCAAGCAATCCCCGATGCCCTTGCGCGGGCGGGCGGACAAGGCCATCAAAAGCCCTTCTGGTACTTCGCACAACTTCTCGTGGGCGGCTGGTCGGGAGGTTTGATTTGCTCGCTGGCCTGCATCGGCTTCGTCCAGGCCGTGAGAAGGCGCGAGCCTTCGCCGTATGGATTTCTGGCGTTCTATGCTGTTTTTATTGCCGCGATCTACAGCATGATTCCCTACAAGACGCCGTGGCTGGCCCTGAATCTCTGGCTTCCGATTGCGTTGTACGCCGGTATCGCAATCGTGTGGCTGTGGCGCATACCGGTCAGCTATCCGGTTCTTCGCGCCGTCATGCCGGGTTGTTGCATTTTGATCGGAGCCGCGGCACTGGCTTTGCTCGCCCACGACACGCAACAACGCGTCTTTCTGCATCCGGCGGACGAGAGCAATCCGTATGCGTATGCCCACACCTCCGAAGATCTGCTCGGGATGCCCGAGGAGATCGAGAGGCTGTCGCGCCAGTATGCCATCGCCACGCCGCGCATTGCCGTTATTGCCGCCGATCCATGGCCATTGCCATGGTACTTGCGGCACTATTCCCAAGTCGGATTCTGGCAGCCGGGCCAGCGTCCCGGTGAAGCCGATTTCTACATCACATCTACCGAAGCCGCGGACGCATATGCGGATCGATTGCGCGATGATCGCGCGGAGTTTTTCGGAGTCCGGCCCGGCGTGCTGATCCTTTTATGGTCGCCCGCGCCGAGATGAAATCGCATGGTTGAAATTCACCAATTCCATCACCGCGCTATGGCGACGCACTTCGATGTGCGCATCGCCGGGGAAGAGAGCGTGTATGCAGCACAGGCTGCGCAGGCCGCCTTCGATCTATTGGACAAGCTCGAAGCGCAGCTAAGCCGCTTCCGCTCGAACAGCGACATCGCGCAGATCGCCGAACTAGCGCCAGGCGAAAAGATGCGCCTGAGCGAGCCGGTCTTTAGCTGCCTGGAGATTGCAAAGAGAATGGAGTTGGCTACGCGGGGTGCGTTTTCCGTCGCGGCCGCCGCCTTGCAAACGCAAGCCTCGGTGCCGGAGTGGATTTTGCTGCCGGAGGAGCTTTCCATTCAGTGCGAGAGCGGACGGTTGCAGTTCGACCTGGGAGCTATCGGCAAGGGATTCGCGCTGGACCGCATGGCGGAGCTGCTGCGTAGCTGGGATTGCCGCGCGTTCCTGCTGGTTGGCGGCGGCAGCAGCATCCTGGCGGGCGATCCGCCGGCGGGAAGCGCCGGTTGGTCGTGCGGCCTGGGAGACGACCATGCGCCGCAAAGATACCTTTTGGCGCACACATCGTTGAGCGGCTCGGGGTTGGCGGTGAAGGGAAGCCACATTCTGGATCCGCGCACCGGCCGGCCGGCCATGCGGCAGAACCGTGCCTGGGCTCTTGCCGATACCGCAGCCGAGTCGGACGCGCTCTCGACAGCTTGCATGGTGTTGAGCGAGCCGGAACTGGAAGAAGTGCTGGCGCAGGATCCTTCGTGGCTGTTTTTTCTGGAAGCGGACACAAGCGCACGGCCTGTGGGAACCCGCGCTTTGCCGCCGCAAGCCTGAAGGCTTGCGATTGCACCCGTATCCCCCTCTGAATGCTCGAAGAGCCGAACGTTCAGCGTGCGGCGAGCGTGGGCCAGAACAGCCACGCAGCGGTGAAACCCGGCGCGGACCTGGTCTTGCTGCTGTCGGGTTGGATCCGGCCACGTCCGGCTTCGGTTAGTTACTCTTCTTGAGCTTCTTCGTGCCAATGGCCTTCTCGCGGCGCATGCCCACATGCAGCTGCACGATCCGATGCGGCGCTACCTCTATGCGGAACAGAGCGGTCTGGCCGTGCATCTCCGCGGGGCGCGGATCGGAGTCAATGAACCAATCCCGTGGGACAGGTTGCTCCACGATGAATGTTTGCGGGGCGTTGGTGGTGTTTTGCAGATGGAACTCGTGTTCCGCGGTCCAGACCCAGTAGCGAGTCCTCGTGTCGGCCTCGTCGCGGGTTTCCAGGTGTTCGTTGCCCTTGAGTTGGTCCACGTTGCATATCTCGTCGTCGAAGCGCAGCTTTAGCTTTTTGCCGGGCTTCACTAGAGCTGGATCGGTAAGGATGTGGCAGTAGCCGTCCACGTGAACCTCGCGGACCGGCTGGGTAGGTTGCATCTGAGCCGGCGCCTGGGTCCGTGCGAGACAGAGAAGAACGAGCAACGCAAAAACTCGATGGAATGACATGGCGGCATCTTAAATCGCATGCATGAAAAGACGAAAAATCAGATGCGTCGGGAATTATGCACCTGTGGCGTCTGCGTGGAAATGCCGCCAGATGGTCTCGGCGGTCTTGCGGGGAACGACGGAGGCGAGGGATTCCGCGGTGGCCTGCTGCACGTCGCGCAGAGAGCCGAAGTGAGTGAGCAGGCGTTGGCGGGTCTGCGCGCCGACGCCTGGGATCTCCAGCAGTTCGGAGTCCCGGTCGCGCATGGCGCGGCGCTGCCGGTGGTAGCCGATGGCGAAGCGGTGGCTCTCGTCGCGGATGAGCTGGATCAGATGCAGTACGGGTGAGCGGCGGTCGAGCACGATGGGCTCGTCCTCGTTGCCGTAGAGGTAGATGACCTCTTCGCGCTTGGCGATGGAGGCCAGCGGCTGCGTGGTGATGCCGAGGGATTCCAGGGCATCCGCAGCGGCGTGTAACTGGCCCAGGCCGCCGTCGACGAGCACCAGGGAGGGGAACTCGCGCTTTTCTTCCTGCAGGCGCTTGTAGCGGCGTATGAGGACTTCGTTCATGGACGCGAAGTCGTCGACGCCCGCCACGGTCTTCACCTTGAACTTGCGATAGGCTGCCTTGTTCATCTTGCCGTCTTCCCATACGACGAGGGAGGCTACGGTCTCAGCGCCCTGAATGTGGGAGATGTCGAAGCACTCGATGCGTTTGGGTAGTTCGGAGAGCATGAGCGCGTCGGCCAAGGCCTCCTGAATGGCCTTGCGCGAAGGCTCCAGAACGCGGAAGCGCTGCGTGTACGACTGCTTGGCGTTCTGGCCGGCAAGATCGACGAGGGAGCGCTTCTCGCCGCGCTGGGGAACGGCGAGTTCGATGCGATGACCGGTGCGTTCGGCGAGCAGTGCAGCGAGGGTTTCGCGGTCGTCGAAGTCTACGGGCACCAGGATCGAACGCGGGACGTAGTGCTGATCGATGTAGAGCTGTTTGAGCAGGGCGCTGAAGAGCAGGCCTGCGTCGAAGGCATTCTCCGTTTGAGTGGATGATGCCCAGGTCTCAGCATCGAGATCCGGAGCGCCCTCGGCATCTGCGGCGGCGGGCTCCATGAGTCCTTCGAGGTCTTCCCAGAAGAACTCGCGGCGATCGACGATCTTGCCTGCGCGCATGTGGAAGAGATTGACGGCCAGCGAGCCGTCCTCGTAGTGGTAGCCGAAGACGTCGGCGTCGTCACCGAGTTCGGCAGTGGCGATGCGCTGCTTCTCCTGCAACTGGTGGACGGTGGAGAGCTGGTCGCGCAGGCGCGCTGCGGCCTCGAACAACTCGGCCTCGGCGGCGGCCATCATGCGCTCGGTCAGGGTGCGCTCCAGATCGGCGTGGCGGCCCTCCAGCAGCAGTTGCGCGTCGCGCACGGCCTGCGCATAGGCCTCAGGCGTGGTCAAGTCCTCCACGCACGGGCCAAGGCAGCGGTGGATGTAATACTCCAGGCAGGCGCGGGGATGGTAGCGGGAGAGATCGACCTTGCAACTGGGCAGCAGAAAACTGCGATGGATCAGCTCGACGACGCGATAGGCAAGATTGCCGGGGAAGTAGGGGCCGTAGTAGGCAGCGCCGTCCTTGCGCAGCTTGCGCGTAACGAAGACCTTTGGGAAGCGGTCGCCGAGCGTTAGCTTGACGTAGGGATAAGTCTTGTCGTCGCGCAGCAGAATGTTGAAGCGGGGCTTGCGCTGCTTGATGAGGTTGTTTTCGAGCGCGAGGGCTTCGTGCTCGTTGGCCACCAGGATGTAGTCGAGGTCTACTGCCTCGCGCATCAGCGTGCCGGTCTTGGCGTTGGCCTGCGAAGCTTCCAGCAGATAGGAACGCACGCGCGAGCGCAGGTTCTTGGCCTTGCCCACGTAGATGACTTCGCCCTCGGCGTTCTTGTAGAGGTAGACGCCGGGCTGGGTGGGCAGCGTGCGGATTTTCTCGTAGAGGTCCATGGCGCGGGCGGGGAAGCAATCGTCCTGCGTCTAGGATAACGGGAGCATCCGGCGCACCCAAGCAGCATTCACTGCATTTTGGTTCGGGCGCGCCGGCAGGCGTGGGTGTGGGGCTCTATTGATCTGGCCCTATTGACTTGTAACGCGGTATCCCACCCATTTCCGCAAAGAACGCGGAAATGGATGGGGAGCGGGGCGTGGACTTCAGGGGATGGATCGATGGCTCTAGCTGTTGGCGATGCGCTGGGCGCGCCAGATGGAGCCTTCGATTGCGACGACCGCCGAGGCAGCTACGGGCATCTCAGGAGCGGCGGCTTTCAGGCCGGCGAAGAAGGGCTCGCGGACCTGGCGTATCTTCTCGATGACGCTGCCGGTCCATGCCACGGGCACCTCGCCGGCGACGTTGTGCTTGCGGCGAATCTTGTCGCGGACCAGCAGAACAAACCCGACCAGGTCTTTGGCGGCCTGGGCCAGGACGGCCTGCGCCACTGGATCGCCGGCCTCGGCCAACTCGTCGATGAGCGGCGCCAGAGCCGCAAAGTCCGGGCTGGGCGTGCCATTGCCGATGTTGCTCAGCTCGTCCAGATCGGCTGCGCCCCAAAGCTGACAGACGCGGGTCAGAATCTGCGTGGGCTGTTCGCTGTCGTGGGCGTGCAGCGCGCGGCGGACGCTGTTTTCACCGATCCAGTAGCCGGAGCCTTCGTCGCCGAGCCGGGAACTCCAGCCGCCGGCGCACTCGCGGATTCCTTCGGCCGTGCGGCCCACGGTGTTCGATCCTGTGCCGGCAATCTGCAGGATACCCGGGCCGCCCTTGAAGGCTGCATCGAGGGCAATCACTTCGTCGCCGACAACTTCGGAGCGCTCGACTCCAAAGTCGTTGAAGACGGCCGTGATCCATTCGGTCACGCCGGGCATGGTGGCGCTGGCCACGCCGCAGCAGGCGGCCTTGACGCCGGCGATGCCTGCCTGGGCATAGGCCTCCTTCAGGATGGCGCGCAGGTTGGCTTCCGCGGCTTCCGCACCTACGCGCAGCCGCTTGATGGAACCGCCCTTGGCGTGCCCGATCACTTTGTCGCCATCCAGGATGGAAGCCCGCGTGTTGGTGCCGCCGCCGTCAATACCGAGAACGAGACTCATGCTGGTTTGCTCCGTAGAGATGTAAGGAACTCTAACAAGTTAACGTTATCAAAACGCACCGGCGTTTGTCCTGTGCAGGCGTCCGGCGCGTCCTAAAAAAACTACTTTTCAGCGCGCCGACGGCGGTATTTGATCCCCCTCAGGAAAACGGAGCCCTCAGGCGATGCCCTTTTCGCGGAGCCAGATGGAGGACCAGGGCCGCCCGGGCAGGGTGAAGCTGGCGTTGCCGGAGTATTCGCCGGGAAGCTTGATGCGCTCCAGCGTGAGCGTGTCGATGAACTCGGCCGTGTAGACATGGCCCTCGGGGAGCTGGCAGGTCATCTCTGCCGGCTGGTGCTCGTCGGTGTAGAAGAAGAGGACCGAGTTGTTGGGCCGCTTGGCGCAGTAGACGGGGTGGTCGCCGATGTAGGTGAAGCCGATGGGCCCTTCGCCGACGGCGATGGTCTCCTCCAGCAGCTTGCGCAGAAGTGCGATGCGCGCCGGGCTCTTGCCGTGCAGCACGCCGCCGTGGGACCACCAGAGAATGTCCTTGTCGTTCAGGAAGGTTTCGCCGTGGCCGCAGTAGGCGCCCTGCACGGCGGCCATCCAGAAGCGGCGGGTCATGGCGTCGGCGGAGATGTTGCCCCACTGCGAGGCGATGTTGCCCTCGTACTTGCACTCGTCGAAGACCACGGGCTTGCCCCAGTCGGCGCGCCACAGGGCAGCCATTTCAACGCGGGAGTCCTGCACGCCGGCGTGGGTGCACCAGCCGCGCGCCCAGTCGTAGAGCACGTGGCAGTTGTGCACGGAGCGCAGATGGTCGTAAGGGTCTTCCGAGGTGACGATGTGGGCGATGCGGTCCCAGTCTGTGGAGGTCTTGTGGCGGAGCAGATCGAACTCGTTGGCCAGCGACCACCAGACGTTGCGGAAGGCTGCGAAGCGCGCGAGGACATAGCGCAGATAGCGGTCGTCCACCTCGGCGGGCATCTGCTGGTAGCCCCATTTGTCGTAGGGGTGGAAAAGGATCAGGTCGGCTTCGACGCCGACGGACTGGAGCGCGAGGATCAGCTTTTCGAGGTGCTGGAAGTAAGCCGGGTTGAAGCGCGAGAAATCGTTGGTTTCGCCGCTGCGGGGAAAGGGATAGAGCGGCGGCTCGTTGTGGTTGTGCTGATACCACTTGGGGAAGACGCACATGCGCAGCTTGTTGAAGGGCGCGGTCTTGAGCGTCTCGACGGTTTGCCGCTGAGTGGCCTCGGCCTGGAAGGCCCAGGCGTAGCAGGTGGTGCCGCATTCCACGTAGGGCGTGCCGTCGGCGTAGCCAAAGTGGAAGGTGTCGCGCACGGAGACCGGGCCGTAGTTGCCCGCCTGCGCCGCGACGCACTCGAAAGCCCCTGTCTTGCCGCTGAGACCGGGAACGTTGCTGGCCGTCTCCCATGTCCATGTGCCGGTTTCATCGGGCATGAAGCGAATCTTGTAGGCGCCGCCGCCGTCGTAGAAACCCTGCACCGTGCGCACGCGGTTCTTCAGCCGGAAGCAGGCGGAGAGCTGCACATCGAGGAAGGGATTACCCGCCTCGGGGCCCTGGAAGGCGAGTTCGACGTGGTCCCAGCGCGCGGCGCGCTGGCTGGCGGCGGGAGCGGCGGACTGGGACGATGCTGTGGCGACAGCGGAAGCCGAGGCGGCGGCGATGGCGCAGGAAGAGAGCTTCAGAAGTTCGCGGCGGTTCATGGATCTACCTCTGCCGGGAAGGTCTCAGAACTCACTTTCCCCAGGCAATTGCCCACTTTACAGAGGAGGCCTGAATTTCGCAATTGCGTTCGGCGAAGGCGGAGCCTGCGGCTGGAGAAAACGAATACAATGATGCCTGATGCGCGGTCTCTCCCGGCGACGATTCCTAGCTTCGGAACCACGGATCGGCCGATATCGAACTTGAAGGAGTTTCCATGGATCGCCGCAATTTCTTGAAGACGACTGGAACGGTGATTGCCGCCACGGCGGTGTCTCCCACGCTCTCCGCCGCTGCCGAGGCGGCTGGCGCGGAGCGCTTCGCGCGCGTGGTGCTGCCCATCAACCGCCGTTGGCGGTATAGCTCCAAAGCCACGCCGGAGGCGCACGAGCGCGCCTTCGACGACAGCCGGTTCGACCGCGTGACCGTGCCGCATACCAACATCCGGGTGCCGTGGCACAGCTTCGACGAGAAGGCGTATCAGTTTGTTTCGATCTATCGCCGGCACTTCAGGCTGCCCGCATCGGCGCAGGGCCGCCGCGTCTTTGTGGACTTTGAGGGCGTGATGACGGCCTCCACCGTGTGGCTGAACGGCGTAAAGCTGGGCGAGTACCGCGGCGGATTTACTCCATTCTCCTTCGAACTGACCGAGCATCTGGATTGGGCGGGCGAGAATGTGCTTGCAGTCGAGGTGGACTCGACCGAGAGGGCGGACATTCCACCCTTCGGAAATGAGATCGACTACCTGACCTTCGGCGGCATCTATCGCGAAGTGTCACTGCGGCTGGTGCAGCATACGTTCCTCGAGAACATCTTTGCGCAGCCGAAGGATGTGCTGAGCGGCAAGCCCTCGCTGGATGTGGAGTGCCATCTGGAGAGCGCGGGCAAGGCTCTGGAGAGCGGCCTGTCGCTGGAGGCCGCGCTGCTCGACGGCGACAAACTAGTGGCGAAGGCCACGCAGCCGGTAGCTGCGGGAGCGGTTTCGCCGGTGACGGTGAAGCTCGACAAGCTGGAAGGCGTCGAGCTGTGGGATCTGAAGTCGCCGAAGCTCTATCGGGTGGAAGTGCGGCTGCTGAAGGACGGCAAGCCCATCGACAACGACGCGCGTCGCATCGGCTTCCGCGAGGCGAAGTTCACGCCCCAGGGATTCTCGTTGAACGGCAAGGTTGTGAAGCTGCGCGGGCTGGACCGGCACCAGACCTTTCCGTGGGTGGGCCAGGCCATGCCGGCGCGCGTGCAGCGGCAGGATGCGCTCATCCTGCGGAAGAACCTGAAGTGCAACATCGTGCGCACCTCGCACTATCCGCAGTCGCGGCATTTTCTGGATGCCTGCGACGAGATCGGCCTGCTGGTGCTTGAAGAAATTCCGGGCTGGCAGCACATCGGCGATCTGGCCTGGCAGGATGTGGCCGTGGACAACGTGGGCCGCATGATCCGCCGCGACTGGAACCATCCGTCGATCGTCCTGTGGGGCGTGCGCATCAACGAGTCGCCCGACAACCACGACTTCTATGTGCGCACCAATGCGCTGGCGCATCGGCTCGATGCGACGCGGCAGACGGGCGGCATTCGCAACTTCCCCGAAAGCGAGTTGCTGGAGGATGTTTTCACGGTCAACGATTTCGGGTTTCCTTTGCGCGAGCCGAACCATCCGCTTTATTTGAACACCGAGTTTATCGGGCACACCTATCCGACCAAGACCATCGACAACATCGAACGGCTGCGCGAGCACACGCTGCGCCACGCGCGCGTGCACAACCAACTGGCTTCAAATCCGCGGTACGCGGGCGGCATCGGCTGGTGCGCGTTCGACTACAACACGCATGCCAACTTCGGCTCGGGCGACCGCATCTGCTATCACGGCGTGACGGACATCTTCCGCGAGCCGAAGCCGGCCGCGGGCTTCTACCGCTCGCAGTGCGATCCCGAGGAGGAGGTTGTGCTGGAGCCGGCCTTCCACTGGGCGCGCGGCGACGAGAACTCCAGCTTCGACCGCGCCGTCGTCTGCTCCAACTGCGAGCATCTGAAGTTCTACATCGACGGCAAACTGGTGGCCGAGGTTGATCCGGACCGAGACGAGTTCCCGCATTTGAAGTACGCGCCATTCTCCGTCGATCTGGAAAAATATGTGGGGCATTGGGGCGACCTGAAGATCGAGGGCTACATCGGCGGCAAGCTTGCCATCGCGAAGACGCTCTCCGGCCGCGGCGTGGATGCAAAGCTTGTTCTGAAGGCCGACGACACCAGGCTGATTGCCGACGGCGCGGATAGCACACGGGTGGTATTCCGCGTAACGGACGAATTTGGCGCGCCGAGGCCGTTCGCCGCCGAGGCCGTCAAGCTGGATATCGTGGGGCCGGCGGAGATCGTCGGCGACAACCCCTTTCCTTTGGTGGGCGGCGTGGGCGCGGTGTGGGTTCGCGCCTTCGAAGTGACCGGCAAAGTGCAGTTGAGGGCCACGCATCCCTTCCTGGGCACGCAGCAGGTGGAGATTGAGGTCGCGGCCGCGAAGGACGAACTGATATAACACTCTGGAACTTGTCAGGAGTCCAGAGGAATGAAACATTGCCGTGTTGTCGATCTGCAAGGGCTGGCGCTGCGCGCGGCCCTTGCATTGTTTGTGGGAGTCACTTGCCCGTCAGGATGGGCGCAGGCCGCAGTAGCCGCCGCGGCAAACGCGCCGGCCAGCGTGCCGCTGGAGGACGCGCGCAACACGCGCATCGTAACCACGAACACGCAACAGCCGCTGCCGGTTTTCACAACGCTCGAAGCCTGGGAGGCCCGCAAGGCCCTGCTGCGCAGCCAGATTCTTACGGCTGCCGGATTCTCGCCGCTGCCGGAGAAGACCCCGCTGAACGCGCAGGTCTACGGCAAGATCGCGGGCAAGGATTACACGATTGAGAAGGTGCTGCTGGAGCCCATGCCGGGCTTCTATCTGGGCGGCAGCCTGTACCGGCCTGCAAACGGCAGGGCGAAGCATCCGGGCATCGTGAATCCGCAGGGCCATTGGGGCTATGGGCGGCTGGAGAATCAGCCGCTGTTCTCCGGTCCGGCGCTGGGCATCAGCCTGGCGCGGCAGGGCTACGTGGTCTTCAGTTACGACATGGTGGGCTACACCGACACACTGCAACTGCCGCACCGCTACGGCAACGCGGAGATGCGGCTATGGAGCTTTACGCCCTTCGCCGTGCAGATGTGGAACGCGATCCGCGCCGTGGACTTTCTGGTTTCGCTGCCCGATGTGGATGCGAGCGATGTGGGCGCGCTGGGCGGCTCGAGCGGCGCTGGGCAGAGCTTCATGCTGGCTTCGATCGACGACCGGATTCAGTTCACGGCGCTGGTGAGCATGGTGTCGTCGTTCATGCAGGGCGGCGACATCTGCGAGGGCGCGCCGGGGCTGCGCATCGGGACGAGCAATCCGGAGATTGCCGCATTCATTGCGCCCAAGCCCATGCTGCTGGTGGCGGGCACGGTGGACTGGACGCGCAACACGCTGCGGGACGAGTTTCCGGCCATCCAGAAGCTCTACAAGCTCTACGGCAAGCCGGAGAATGTGGAGGCGGTGCAGGTGGAGGCTCCGCACAACTTCAACCTCCCCAGCCGGGAGGCAGTGTACAGATTTCTGGACAGGATTCATCCGGGCTTGAGCGATGCGAAGAACCTGACCGAGCACGACATTGCGGTGCCGATGGTGGGCGAGCTTTCGTCGCTGTGGGGCCGCACGCTGCCGGCCGATGCCGTGGACTTGCAGGGGCTTTACAGCGCATGGAAACAGCGGGCTGCCGCGCAAACAGCAGAGATTGCGGACAACGGGTTTCTGCGCGAGAGGATGCGGCGCACGCTGGCGGTGGAGAATCCGGCAAGTGTTGATGCCGTGGTGACAGGCGAGAAGATTGCCATGACGCGCGGCAAGGGCGACCGGTTGGCAGGCGTACTGTTGCCGGGCAAGGGCGCGCTTGCGATTGTGCTTGATCCTGGCGGGGCAGAGGCTGCGCTGAAGAGCGATGCGGCTGCGCAGTTGCGGAAGCAAAGGCGCGCCGTGCTGGCGCTGGATCTGTTCCAGACAGGAGCGGCCCAAGCGCCACGGGACCGCGACGACCATCCGGCTGTGCCGGAAGATCCGGGCACGGGCGGAGGGCCGAAGTTCCTCATCTTCAACGTGACCGACGATCAGGCGCGCGTGCAGGATGTGCTGACGGCGATTGCCTATGCAGCGAAGACCGGCAAGACGGTGGAGGTTTACGCGCGCGGCGATGCGGCAGTTTGGGCGATTTTTGCCGCCGCTGCCAGCGCGACGCCGGTGGCGCTGCATGTGGAGGATGTGCCGAGGCTTGCGAGCGAAGCAGATTACGTGCAGCACTTCAATGTGCCGGGAATTCTGCGGGCGGGCGGTCTGGCGATGGCGGAAAAGTTGGCTGAGCGGTAAGCGCGCATGCACTGTGCGGTGCGCCAGGGATTGTGGGCGCACCGCCGCTGCCGCCGACGATCAGGCCAGAGGAGATTCGGAGATGCCGGCCGAGTATTGCGCGGGCTGCCAGACCAGCGAGGGTTCGGCGACGAAGACTTCGCCCTGGGGCACGTAATCGAAGGGTAGCGTTTCTGGGACTTCGATCTTCCAGCGTTCCATCCAAAGCAGCAACGTGACCAATCCCCACAGGTGATAGCCCCAGTTGGCGCGGCGGTCGAGATGCGCGCGCACCAGCCTTTGCACGGCGGGCGCGTGGAAGAGGCCGTTCTTGTTCAGGGCGCTCTCGCTGAGGGTTTGCTCCAGCAGCGGGCGCAGCGGCCCGCGGAACCACTCGTGGATGGGAATGTCGAAGCCGATCTTGGGGCGGCGCAACACGCTCTCCGGCAGTTTTCCGCGCATGAGACGGCGCAGGACCACCTTGGTTTCAAGGCCGGCGATCTTGAACGAACGAGGCAACCGGGCGGCGAAATCGACGATGCGGTCGTCGAGGAAGGGAGGGCGGACTTCGACGGCGTGGGCCATGCTCATCCGGTCCACCTTGTAGAGAATTCCGTCGGGCAGCGAGTAGCGGCGGTCGAAGTCGAGGAACCGCTCCAGAGATTGGCCCGGGCGCATGCGGCCGAGGATGGAACGCAGGGGTCCGGAGTCGGCATAGTGAAAGAAGCGGCTCTTTTCCTCTTCGCTGAAGGCGCCATTCCAGAAGACGTGGGCGGCCTCGGGCGGCATCAGCAGACCTTCCAGAAATCGCTTGATCTTGTACTCGAAGCCGATTTTCTCGTCGGTGGCGGGCAAGGCCTGTGCGCAACGCAGGGCGGCTTTCTTCAGGGGTGTTGGAATGCCTGCAAGGGCGCTGCGATAGCGGTCGGCCTTGTAGGTGAGGTAGCCGCCGAATAGTTCGTCCGCGCCCTCGCCGCTGAGCACAGCGGTGACTTCGCGGCGGGTCATCCTGGAGAGATACCAGACGGGTACCGCGCCAGCGTCCGCGCTGGGCTCGTCGGAGTAGTAGGCCATTTCGCCAATTACGTCCGCCAGGTCGTCCTGCGGGGTCAGATCGAACTCGGTGTGGTCGGTTCCGTACTGTCTGGAGACCTGTTCGATGTAGCTGCTCTCGTCGAAGGACTTGCCGTTGAAGGTGATGGAGAAGGTCTTCAAAGGGCGGCTGGCCTGGGTGGCGGCATAGTGCAGCACGCTGGAGGAATCAAGGCCGCCGCTGAGCCAGATGCCCAGGGGCACGTCGCTGACCATTTGTTCGGCGGTCGATTTCCTCATCAGCCCGTCCAGTTCTTCGCTGGCTTCGCCGATGGAGGCGGGGGAGTGCGCGCGGGTGGCGGGAGGAACATAAGAGCCGACGGCGATGCGTCCCTTCCGCCAGTCGAGCAGGTAGCCCGGCATCAGCTTCGAGATGCCGCTGGCCAGGGTGAAGGGAGCAGGGACGTAGTTCAGGCTCAGGAAGCAGTTCAGGCCGGCCAGGTCGATGGTGCGGGGCATCTGCGGGTCAGCAAAGATGCATTTCAGTTCGGAGCCGAAGCTGATGTCGTTGCCCAGGCGGGCATAGTAGAGAGGCTTGATGCCCATGCGGTCGCGGGCCAGCACCAGCCGCTTTTCCTGCTCGATCCATATCGCAATGGCGAACATGCCGCGGAACCGCGCGAAACAGGCCGTTCCCCATTGGAGCCATGCTTTGAGAATGACCTCTGTATCGCAGCGGGACTGGAAATGCGCACCGAGGGCCTGAAGTTCCTCGCGAAGCTCGGTGTGGTTATAGATTTCGCCGTTGAAGACCACCACTGTGCCGCCATCGTGGCTGCGCAGCGGCTGATCGCCGTTTTCCAGGTCGATGATGCGAAGACGCGTGGCTCCCAGCGAGGCAGACTGCGAAACATACCGGCCGTTCTGGTCCGGTCCGCGATGACGCAGGCTGGCAATGCCGGCGTCAAGAACGCCCGATGCTAGCTGTCGCGAGATGTGTGTGTAGCCGAGAATTCCACACATAAGCCAATTGCCTCGTGGTAGATGGGACTGAAATGTCCGTGCGATGCTCTACAACAATGCTGCTCGGCGCCTGCTGGATGCCTGGTTAGATAGGATTATTATGCAAGAAACCCTGTTAACGGTAAACAAAACACCAGAAAATCTCGTCTAATGCCAGATTGTCCGGCTTTGGTGGGTTGGACGTTGATATTCGCAGAAGGTGTGCACCCGGGAGGAGCACTCTCCGAGTGATATAAGCATAAAACATCATTCAGCAATAGCTTAAGACAAATGAGTCCGCGCAACGAGCGGCAAACCGCGTTGTTGTCAGAAATAAACGATTTTCTAGCCCGTTATGACAAAATGGAATCGCTTTCTCAAGTAACTCCGATTGGTTCTCAAACTTTGCGAAAGGTCACCATTCCATGAAAAAGACGACACGACGTCGCTTCCTTGCCTCGGTTTCCACTGCTGCCGGAACCTTTGCGCTTGCCCGCAGGTTTTCCTTTGCTGCGCCACTAACAACGGCTTCCAATCATCTCAAGCTCTGGTACGACGCGCCGGCCGCGCAGTGGGTGGACGCGCTGCCCATCGGCAACGGACGGCTGGGAGCCATGGTGTATGGGGGCGGAGCGGTTGATCCCTTCGACGCCGCCGACCCCAGGAACGATCAAGAAACCGGCCCCGTGCCCACCGATCCCGCGCGCGAGACCCTGCAGTTGAACGAGGATACGCTCTGGTCAGGCTCGCCCGTGGACGGCAACAATCTCGACGCGAAGAATCATCTGGCCGAGGTTCGCCGGGCAGTTCTGGAAGAGAAGGACTATCACAAGGCCGACGAAATCTGCCGGAAGATGCAGGGACTCTTTGCCGAGTCCTACCAGGTGGTCGGCAAACTGCATGTGGATTGCGCGCGCGAGGCGGCGGTGAGCGGCTATCGGCGCGAACTGGACCTGGCCAGCGCCGTCGCAACCACCAGCTACGAGGCGGGCGGCGTACGGTTTGAGCGCTCGGCCTTTGCCTCGGCGCCCGATCAGGCGATTGTGCTGCGTCTTTCGGCCACAAAGCCGGGCGCGCTGAAGGCCACGGTGTGGATGGACGGGACGCTGGCGCGGAGCGTGGAAGCAGTGGGCGGCAACCGCCTCCTGCTGACGGGCAAGGCGGCCAAGCACATCGCAGGGGCCGGCCATCCGGGCAGTGAGAAGCCGGTGGTGCTCTCCGACGAGCCCGGCCAGGGGATGTACTACGCGGCCATGGTGGATGCGAAGGCCGAAGGCGGCACGGTGACCGCCAAAGACGGCAAGCTCACGATCGAAGGAGCAAATGCGTGCACGATCCTGGTGAGCATGGCCACCGGCTACCGCGGCTTTGACAAGGTTCCCGATACGCCGCAGGGCGAGGTGAACGCGCAGGCCAAGCGATACCTGGACGCGGCTGCCGCGCGCAGCTACGCAGCCCTGCGTGAGCGTCACGAGGCCGACTACCGGCCGATCTTCAACCGCGTTTCGCTCGCGCTGGGCTCCGGGGCAGGCTCCGAACGCCCCACCAGCGAGCGGCTGAAGAACTTTGCCAGCGCGCCCGATCCCTCGCTGTTGGCGCTCTACTTCAACTACGGCCGCTATCTGCTCATCTCCAGTTCGCGGCCCGGTTCGCAGCCGGCCAATCTGCAGGGCATCTGGAACTACCAGGTGACTCCGCCGTGGAGTTCGAACTGGACATCGAACATCAACATCCAGATGAATTACTGGCCATCGGAGACCTGCAATCTGACCGATTGCGCCGAGCCGTTGTTTGGCTTTGTTGCGGACCTGAGCAAGACCGGTGCGCGCGCCGCGCAGGAGACCTACGGCCTGCCGGGCTGGGTGTCGCACCACAACATCGACATCTGGCGCGCGGCCAATCCTGTGGGCATGGGCGTGGGATCGCCCACCTGGGCCAACTGGTCGATGAGCGGGCCGTGGCTTTGCGCGCACCTCTACGATCACTACCGGTTCACGCGCGACCGCGAGTTTCTGCGCACGCGCGCTTATCCGGCGATGCGCGGCTCGGCCGAGTTCTGCCTGGCGTGGCTGATCGAAGACGGCAATGGGCACCTGACCACCTGCCCGTCCGAGTCGACGGAGAACGACTTTATGGCGCCGGACGGCAAGCGCGCCATGACCAGCGCGGGCTGCACCATGGACATGGCGCTGATCCGCGAGCTGTTCACAAACTGCATCGACTCGGCCAAGGAACTGGGCGTGGATGCGGAGTTCTCCGCGCGGCTGGCGGCGGCGCGGGAGCGGCTGGTTCCTTACCAGGTGGGCAAGCACGGCCAACTGCAGGAGTGGTCGGTGGACTTTGACGAGAGCACGCCGGGCCAGCGGCACATGTCGCACCTGTATCCGCTGTATCCGGGAGCTGAGATCACGCCGCGCGGCACGCCCGCACTGGCCAAGGCGGCGCGGGTTTCGCTGGAGCGCAGGCTGGCTGCAGGCGGCGCGTATACGGGCTGGAGCAGGGCCTGGGCTATCTGCTTCTGGGCGCGGCTGGCCGATGGCGACAAGGCATGGGAGTCGCTGTCGATGCTGATGCAGCACAGCACCAACCTGAACCTGTTTGACACGCACCCGGCGGGGAACACGTTCATCTTCCAGATCGATGGCAACTTCGGCGCTACGGCGGCGATGGCCGAGATGCTGGTGCAGAGCCACACGGGCGTCATCGACCTGTTGCCCGCGCTGCCCGCGGCCTGGCCCGAGGGCGAGGTAAAGGGCTTGCGCGCGCGCGGCGGCGTGGAGGTGGGCGTTCGCTGGAGCGGCGGCAAGGCCGTGGTTGCCACGGTGCGGCCCGACTTCGCGGGCAAGTGCCGTCTGCGCGCTCCCGAAGGGCAGACGATCCACTCCATTGCCGGGGCCGGCTCGCTCGCTCATCTGCCGGATGGCAGTGTGGAGGCCGAACTCTCAGCCAAGCGCAGCTATGAGGTGCGCTTCGCCTGAATGTGGTTAGGGTGAAGGCAGAAAAGCAAAGAGCGGAACAGCATCGGCTGTTCCGCTCTTTGCTTTTCTGGGGATGCTCAGTGAGCGTCCGGGCAAAGGCAGGAGCGGTAGGCCTCCGGCGTGTAATTGCCCAGCGAGCAGGCGTACTGCGGCCAGAAGACGGCGAGGGCCAGCGAGGCGTCCCGCACGTAGTAATTGCGAATGTAGGCCTGACTGGCTGCGGCAGCGGCGTTGGGATCGGCATGAAAACCGGCGATCAGCGCAGCGGCCGTAGACGAAGAGAAGTCGGGCAGCCCGTACGCCTGGGCGTAGTCGTACTCCTGCTTCCACGAGGAGCCGAGTTCGTCGGCGCTGGCGACGACACGGTAGTCCTTGAGCGTGGCCGTGGCCGCATCGATGCTGGCGATGGTGAAGGATGGCTTGTTGCCGTTGATCGGCGAGATGGAGGGCGTCATCTTGATGGCGACCGGGCCGTGGTCTCCCGCGGCGGGTGTGAGCACGCGCATCTCGTCCATGTGGGTGTGGGCAAAGACGGCCAGGCCGACCACATCGCCATAGGCGGCGATGGCGTCGGGCAGCAGCGTAGAGTTCAGAAACATCTCCGGCGCTTGACCGGAGCAAACGTTGCGCAGGTGAGTGGCGGTCGAATAGGGATCGATGCCGGGCGGGATGTGGCCGACGATCCAGACCTTTTCGCCGGCAGCGCGGGCCGCGTCGAGTTGGCCGCGGAGCCAGGCAATCTGCTCGGTGGCCGGGGCCGGGTCGGGCTTGCCGGCGCATCCGGTGTAGCGCCGGGACTCGAAGAGGTCGTCGATGGCCAGCAGCCGCGCGTGGCGGAAGGGTGCCGGCAGAGCAACGCTATAGTCGCCTTCGGCAGCGAAGTTCTTTTCGGCGGCGGGGCGGCCGGCGGCAGGAACATCGGCGGTGAAAGAGCGGGCGGACTCAGCCAGGAACTCGCTGTGCGGGTCGAGCCTGTAGTCGCCGCAGCCGGAGTCGTTGTTGCCCAGCGCCGGGTAGACGGGCACGCCCGGAAGCGCCGCGCGCAGTTCGCGAAGCACGTACTCCATGGTCTTGACCGTGAAGCTGCGGTAGGCGGCGTCGGAGGTGTGCGTAACCGTCGCATCGAATTTGCAGTCGAAGGCGTGGGCCAGCAGATCGCCGGCGACAGCGACAAAGCGGACGCCACGCGCATCGCGGCGGATGGCCTTGAGGCTGGAAACGAACAGCGCCTGGTCCGTGTCGAGGCCGCGCGTATGGCAGGTCTTTTCAAGCGCCGCAAAGCGCTGCTCGCGGTCCGGCGAAGGAGGCGCGTCGAGGATTGTTCTCCACTCAGAGACCGGAGCGGCGGCCAACTGCGGCACTTTGCCAGGATCGCGGAAGGGTTCGAAGTGGATGTCGCTGACGAGCAGCGCATCGACGGTCTGGCTGGGCGCGGCGGCACGCTGCGCCAGGGCCGGGAGAGCGAAGATGGCAAGGGCAGTGAATGTTGCGGGGACCGCGAACAGCCGCGTGGCATTTTTCCGGCGATTTCGAAACATGGGGGTACTCCTCGACTCTTCACGGGGTGGGTTCATACAGCCGAGATAAGAATAGCCGAGGGGCAGCCGTGAGTCCGGCGCGAAGGGCAAAAGTTCCAGTGAATTCCGGCATTGGCAGGCAATATTCGCATTTGGCGGACCGTGGCTGCCGGGTAATCGCATGAACATTGAAACCCTGAAAAAAGCAGCTTTGAAAGGGCATGGCTTCAGCCATGCCCTTTCAAGACCTCGGCTCATTGGGATTCATTGCGATCATGCGATTGCCCTGCATGGCTGCCAGATACTGTCGCCGGGAAGGGCCGAGTGTGGTATAGGTTTTAGGCATGTCCCGCTGCAGGTTTTTCTCCATCGCATTTGTCCTTCCGGTTCTTCTCGTCTCCATTGCCGCGAAAGCACAGACTCTGGCCCCGGCTCCGCCGATGGGCTGGAACAGTTGGGACGCCTACGGGTTGACGATCGGCGAGGCCGACTTCAAGGCCAACGCCACCGTCCTGAAAGACCTGCAGATCTACGGCTGGAAATATGCGGTGATCGACGAGGGCTGGTACATGGTCAACCCAGATGGCAAGACCCTCGCCGACAAGCAGTACGTCTGGGACAAGAACGGCCTGCTGATCCCGGCGCCGAGCCGCTTTCCGTCTTCGGCTAACGGAGCGGGCTTCCGGCCGCTCTCCGACTGGGTGCACAAGCAAGGGCTCAAGTTCGGCATTCACATTGTGCGCGGCATTCCCCGGCAGGTGGTAGACGCGAATCTGCCCATTGCGGGAACCAGCTTCCACGCTGCAGACGCGGCGGACAAGACCAGCCCCTGCCCGTGGGATCAGGGCAACTGGGGTGTGGCCGACAATGCCGCCGGTCAGGCCTATTACGACTCGATGTTCCGGCTGTTTGCGCAGTGGGGGCTGGACTTCGTCAAGGTGGACTGCATCAGCGACCGTCCCTACCGGCCGACAGAGATCAAGCAGATTGCAGAGGCGATCCGCAAATCGGGCCGCCGCATGGTGCTGAGCCTTTCGCCCGGACCGACGAGTTTGAAGAACGCCGCCGAGGTGGCCGAATACGCGCAGATGTGGCGCATCGCAGACGACCACTGGGACGTGTGGGGAGTGCCGCACACCGATCCCGCGAAGGTGAAGCAGGGAGAGACGGGCGAGTTTCCGTTTGGCCTGCGCGACGCCTTCGACCGGCTGGCCGAATGGTTCACCTACGCAGGGCCGGGTCACTGGCCGGATCAGGACATGCTGCCCTTCGGCTATCTGGGACCGCATCCGGGGTGGGGGCAAGCACGCCAGAGCCGCCTGACGCACGACGAGGAGCGCACCGAACTGGCGTTGTGGGCCATCACGCGCTCGCCGCTGATCCTGGGCGCGAACCTGACCCAGTTGGACGACTTCACGCGCACGCTGATCTCGAACCAGACGCTGCTGTTCATGAATCAGTACGCCACCTACAGCCGTCCGGTGGATGCATCCACGCTGGGCGCGGGGTTTGAGAATGTGCGCGTTTGGCGGGCCAATGTGGGCGATCCGGGCGCGCGCGGCTATACGGAGTATTTCGGCTTCTTCAACCTGGGCGAGAAGCCGGTAGCCGTGAAGACGACCTGGAAGCAGTTGGGGCTGGACGGAGCCAAGCACGCGGCTCTGAATGTCTGGGACGACTCCATGACGAAGGAGTCAAGGGAGATTACGGCCGCTCTGCCGCCGCACGGCAGCGTGGTATACCAGATCAAGTTCGACTAGAGCGCTTTCGATTCATATGTGCACATTGGAAGTGCATCAAAGGTGGCTTTTTCTTGGGGAAAAAGCCACTTGGCGATACGCTTTCTGTAAAGAGCAGAATCGAAAACGCTGTAGACGCGCAAGCCTTGCACCGGGCTTGTGCGGGTGGATCGATGTGCGAAACTGTTGTCGTTGCCGGGTCGGCGAGTTGAACCGCCGCGGAGGCAGAGGCGTTCCCCATGCAAGTTCTCCGTTCTGCTTTTATCGGTCTCTCCCATAATCGTTTGCTGCGCAGTTTCATGGAGAAGTCGCGATTCGGAGTCAAGATCAGCTCCCGCTTCATCGCGGGAATGGCCATCGACGATGCGTTGCGCGTGGCGGAGTCGATGAACGCGCAGGGCATCGCGGTTACGCTCGATTCGCTGGGCGAGAGCGTAACTTCGGAGATGGAGGCGCACCGCGCCGCGGAGGTCTACCACCGTCTGCTGGACCAACTGGCCGCGCGCGGCCTGGACGCCAACGTCAGCGTGAAGCTGACGCAGATGGGCTTGCAGATTGCTCCGGCGTTGGCCGAAACCATTGCCGGCGGTCTGGTGCGGCACGCGCAATCGGTGGGCAGCTTTGTGCGCATCGATATGGAAGACTCATCGCTGACCCAGGTCACGCTGGACATTGTGCGGCGGCTCCATGCGCAGAGGGAACTGCGCGGCGCGGTTGGCGTGGTCATCCAGTCCTACCTCTACCGTTCCCAGGCCGATGTGGAACAGTTGCTGGCCGATGGCATCCGCATCCGTCTGTGCAAAGGGGCGTACGACGAACCCGCCGAGGTGGCATTCCCGCGCAAAGAGGATGTGGATACCAACTACGTGCGGCTGACGGCGATGCTACTTGACAGTCCCCTCTATCACGGCCTGGCCACGCACGATGAAGCAATGATTCTTGAGGCGAAGCGCATCGCCTGCGAGCACGAAATCGATCCCTCGCGCTTCGAGTTCCAGATGCTGTATGGCATTCGGCGCGACCTGCAACGCAAGCTGGTGGACGAGGGCTTCAACGTGCGCGTGTATGTGCCGTTCGGCACGGATTGGTATCCGTACTTTATGCGCAGGCTGGCTGAGCGGCCCGCGAACGTGTTCTTCATCGCGCGGAACTTCTTCCGGTCGTAACGAAGAGGGCAGGGAATTCGTTTAAGAAACAACGGGCTGCCGGAGTGTTTTGATTCCGGCAGCCCGTTTGCATGAAGCGAGGCGCGCAGTCGGCTCTAATTGCCTGCCATGCCGAGGCCGACGATGTTGGCGGCGGCGATGATGACAAGAATGCCAAGGCACAGGATGCGAATGGAGCGGGTGGCCACGCCCTTCCACTCGCCCAGCGCCAGACCCACCAGGCCTCCGCAGAGCACGTAGAGGCTCATGTGCAGCATCCAGTTCACATAGGAGAGCCTCTGCGGAATGTTGGCCGCGCCCCATGCGTAAAAGAAGAACTGCAGATACCACATGAAGCCGCCCAGAGTGGCCAGGGCTGTGTTCTTGAGCAGTTCGGGAACGGGGCGGCGCATATCGCCGATGGGGTTGTGCTTGAGCGTCCACATGCGGAAGAAGCAGTAGCCCCAGTTGACCAGAGAGCCGCCGCCCATGATTAGCACGTAGGCCGGCAGGGCGGCATAGAGCGGGTTGACGCCGAGATGCAACGCGGCCTGCTCCATGGGCTTGGCAGCAGCGATTCCGAACGACATGCCCGAGGAGGAGATGCCGCAGAGGACCGCCAGGGTGATGCCGAGCGGGACGTTGAACTCCTCCAGGCTGCCCTTGCGCTGGACCTCTTTCTGGTGGCCTGCAAAGGTGACAATGGCGACGCCGACGAGCGAGACCAGTACACCGGCCATGCTGATGAGGCCGGAGCGGGTTGCGAACAGCAGAGATGCCTGGCCGGCCACAATCGGCGGCAGCAGCGTGCCCACGGTCAGCGTGAGGCCAATGGCCATGCCAATGCCGAGGGAAAGACCGAGGTGGCGCACCGTCAATCCGTAGGTGATGGAGCCGACGCCCCACAGAGCGCCGAACAGCGCCACGCGGATCAGCAACGGCCAGCCCATCTCCGCATAGAAGGCGTGGAAGTGTGGCAGCAGAAGAAGAGTGACGCCGATGGGGGCTAGGATCCAGGAGAACCAGCCGGCGATGGCCCAGGTAGTTTCCCACGACCAGCTTTTTACGCGTTCGATGGGAACATAAAAAGTGGCGGCCATGGCCGCTCCCAAAAGATGCCAGCCAATCGCCGCAAAGGGTGATGCCATTCGGTGCTTCTCCCCGGCGCGCGTCTTGTAGCGAGACCGCGCCTATGAAAGTGCGTGTATCCTTCATCGTGCGGTGCGTCCGAAGTTCGCCGCAGAACAACCGCGGGTTCTTCTCTCACCACTCCCCGAACCGAAAAGCTTTCGGGGCCCCGTTCGCTCAGAATGACAGCCTAACATTCCATGGGTTAGTTTGGACTCACGACAGAGAACCATCCGTCGTAACCTGCCGGGTGCCCCAGGTCCCTCGCATGTGGGGACCTGGGAAACCATGTCAAAGCGATCCTGCGTATCCTGCCACAACGGAGGACGCAATCAGCAACAGCAGACCCACGGCCAGCAGGCCTCTGGTCTTGCCGCCGGTGCCTTTCCACTCGCCCAGCAAAATGCCGAGCAACTGGCTGAAGAGGATGGAACTGGCCATCAGCACAGCCCAGCCGATGTAGGAGGTTTTGCCCATGCTCGGTTCGCCGGTCTTGAAGCAGACGAACTGGAAGCACCAGACGATGCCGGCGACGGCGGCGAAGAACAGGTTGTTCACAACGGGTGTGGCTGTATTGATGTAGTCGCCGAGGGTGCGGTTCTTGAAGTTGAGCACAACGCACCAGCCGCCGTTGACCAGGAATCCGCCGAACAGCACGACGACCAGAACGGGGATGCCTGCCCAGGTGATGGCGGTCGAGGGCGCGGTGGTGAGCGCCAGTTTTTGTATCTCCGGCCCGCCCTGCAGTCCGAAGCTCATGGCCGAACTCATCAGGCCTGAGAAGACAGCGGCCATGATTCCCTTGCGGAAATCGAACTCGGCGACAGCCTTCTTCTTGGCCTCTTCGGGCAGTTCCGATTCCTTGGAGCGGCCGGCGAGTCCTACGCAGACGATACCCGCGAGCGAAATAATCGCCGACAGTATCGAGACTTGTCCGCCCGCCGAGTGGAACATGTTGCTGACCGCGTCGCCGCCCTTGAGCAGGGGCGGGATCAGTGTGCCTGTGACCGACGTGATGCCCGCGCCCATGGCCAGGCCGAGGCCCACGCCGAGGTAGCGGATCATCAGGCCCCAGGTGAGTCCGCCGAAGCCCCACAAGATGCCGCAAACGAGGCAATACACAATCTCGTGGCGCGGCGCGGCGTGGAGCACGGCGACGGTGTTGGGCGCGGTGGTGAGAGCCAGAATCCACGGCACCACGACCAGACCGATGAGCGCATAGACGAACCAGTAGCTCTCCCAGGCCCACTTCTTGACGCGGGAGAAAGGCAGATAAAAGACCGCGCCGCACAGGCCGCCAAGGGTAAAGATAAAAATGCCCAGTGTTGGATCCGTGGCATTCACAGCGTTCATGGGTAGAACTCCTTGCATCGGATTGGAGCAGCATTGGCCGGCGTGCGCCGCAGGCCAATGCCGGGGTTGATGTCGCTTACATCGTCACGTTGAACGTATAGGAGCCGGCGGGGAGAACAAAGCCCGTCTTGCCTTGGACGCTGCCCATGGCCAGACCGCTCTCAACAAGCGGCTTGCCCTTGAGCTTGAAGTTGGTTGCCGTTGCGGCTTCGAGCCAGCCGGAGGCGTTGGCGGGAATAGTCACATGCCACTCGGCGGTTGCGCCGGTGACGGCCCAATCGGAGTGGATGGGGCCGTAGGGCGAGTCATAGTCGAGCGAGAGCTTGCCGAGACGCTCATCGAAGATCGGGTGCAGCAGGACGGTGTGGAAGCCGGCGTCGGCGGGCGTGGCGTCAATGCCGGCGGCGTAGCGGTAGATCCAGTCGGCCACCGCGCCATAGGCATAGTGGTTGAAGGAGTTCATGCTGGGGTCGGAGATCATCTGGTCGCCGTTCCAGCGCTCCCACATGGTTGTTGCGCCGTGCGTGACCATGTAGCCCCACGACGGATAGGCCGTGTTGAGCAGCAGCTTGTAGGCAAGGTCCTGGTGGCCGGTCTTGGTCAACTCTTCCAGCAGATAGGGAGTGCCCAGGAAGCCGGTGGCCAGCATGTCGTGGTTGGCGTGAATCTTGGCAACCAGCCGCTCGGCGGCCGCGGCGCGCAGGTTCTCCGGCAGCAGGTTCATGTGCAGGGCCAGCACGTAGACGGTTTGCGTATCGCCGCCGTGGGCCTTGGCGTTGGGGTTGTCGATCTGCCCGAAGATCGATGCCGAGTTGTCGGCGCCGGGGATGAAGCCGTCGTCGTGGACAAACTGTTTTTGGAAGGCTGCGCGAATCTTGTCAAAGAGTTGCGCGTACTTCTGCTCGGCTTCTGCTCGGCCGGTGGCGTGGGCCATCTGGCGCATCAGCGTGACGTCGTAGGCCCAATAGGCGGTGGCGATCAGCACCTGGTTGGTCTTGCCCTCGGGCGAAAGCCAGTCGCCAAAGGGAGTGCCTGACTTGTGCTTCCAAAGGCCGTCGGGATTGGCTGCGTCGATGGCGTCGAGGTATCTTTCCATCGCCGTCCAGTTCTGCTCGACGATCGAGGTGTCGCCCGTCTGCAGCCACGAGGTCCACGGGATGATGACGCCCGCATCGCTCCAACCCGCGCCGGAGCCGGAGACGGGGCTCATGGTGCCGGGCGCGAAGATGCCGTAGTAGGGCGTGCCCGCTTGCGTGCCGCGCAGATCGGCAGAGTACTTGCGGGAGAAGGCGGCCAAATCCATGTTGTACCCGGCGGTGCGCCAGAAGACCTGCGCGTCGGCGGTCCAGCCCAGGCGCTCGTCGCGCTGCGGGCAGTCCGTGGGAAGGCCGACAAAGTTCGACCGCTGGCCCCAGAGAATATTGCTCCAGAGCTGGTCGATCATGGGGTTGCCGGTGGAGAGCTTGACGGTGAAAGGCGCGTCGGTGTGCAGCACGTTGACGGTGAGCGCGGCTTTCGAGGGAGCGGTGGGCAGTCCGGTCAGTTCAACGTAGCGGAAGCCGTGGAAGGTGAACTGGGACGTGAACTCCTCAATGCCCGTGCCGCCGTCTTTGCCGGCCAGGACGAAGTGGTCCGTAGCCTTGGCGGTGCGCAGATTGTCGGTGTAGATGGCGCCGTCCGGGTTGAGGATCTCGGCAAAGCGTAGTTGAACATCGGCCCCGGCAGGCCCGGCGGCGCGGAGGGTCGCAACGCCGGAGAGATTCTGACCGAAGTCGTAGACCCAGACGCCGGGCCTGGGCTCGCTGAGCGACTTTGCCTCGAGCGTGCGCTCGACGCGAATGGGCTGGAACTCCTGCGCTTCGATCTTGACGGGCGCGGGGTGAATCTCGATGGCGTTGACCATCTGCAGGGGTGCGTCCGCCGAGGCCCAGTTGGCGGGGTGCAGGCTGCCGATCTGGGTTTCGCCGTCGTAGATCTCGGCGCTGGGAATCCAACTGGGCGCGGCCAGCCACTGAGTGTCGGAGCCGATCCATTCGATGGCCCCGTCGGTGTGCTCGATGCGCAGTTGGGCGCGCAGGGCGGGAGGCGTCAAACCGTAGTTGTTGGGCTGCTGGAACCACTCGAGCGGCGTCGCGTACCAGCCGGGGGCAAGCAGCGCGGAGAGGGCATTCTTGCCCCCGGTCAGGAGCGCGGTCACATCATAGGTCTGATAGGGAACATGCTGGCGATAGTCGGTCCAGCCGGGGGCCATCACGTCGTCGCCGACGCGCTTGCCGTTGATGTAGAGCTGATAAGCGCCGAGCGCGGTGGCATAGATGCGCGCGGAACGGACGGGCGCGGCGAGGGCGAAGTTGCGCCGCAGGATCTTGACCGAGCCGGGAATCCACGGCTTGCCGATTGGTTCGGTGAGCACGGAGACCTTCTGCTGGAAGACGACGGCCGGCTTCCAGACCGAGTCGTCGAAGGACTTCGCTGTCCAGCCTGCGCCTGCGTGTGCGGTTGTCTTCCACGAAGGGCCGGAGCAGAACGTAGCCCACGTGCCGTCCTGGTATTGAACGGCGAGGGTGGCGTTGATCGTGGGCGGGTCGGCGGTGGCCATGCCGTTGGGGTTCACAACGTAATGCAGAACCTCAATCGCAATCGAGTTGACGCCCTGGACGAGCCGGTCGTCCACGCTGGCGCGGACGTACTTCTTCCACGGCATCTGCCTGGCGGCGATGAGCGGATGCTCGCTGAGCACCTGCGTTCCGTTTACCCATGCGGCAACCGTGTCTTGTCCGGTGGCGTAGAGCGTGGCGTGCAGCACCGGCTTGTCGAGGGCGATCTCCGCGCGATAGGCGAAGCGCTCCTCGGCGGGCTTCTGCGCCGTGACGGCTTTTGCGTCGGGGTTTGTAATCCACTCAGCCGGTGCGGAGCGAACCGCAGCTTCCTCGGGCGTCTCGTAGCCGATCCATTGGGCCTTCCAGTTCGCCTGATCCATAAGGCCGGTTTCCCAACTGGCGATCGCGCTGGCCGCATAGGGCTTGCCGGCCGCATCCCAAGCCTTTACGCGCCAGTAGTAACGCGTGCCCGGCTTCAGGGCCGGGCCAGCGTAGCGGATACCGACAGATACGCCGGAGGCAACGCGGCCGCTATCCCAGACGTCGGCCTTGCCCTGGGCAAGCAATGTGCCGGAGGCCGCTACCTGGACTTCGTAAGCTGTCTGCTTTGCGCCGTTCGCGGGGTCGCGCAACTGCCAGGAGAAACGCGGGGCAGGATCGTCCATGCCCAGCGGCGTGGAAAGGCTGTTGACGCGTAGCTCGATCGGGCCGACGGTTGCGGCTTGTGCCGATGGGATGAGAACGAAGGCAATGAGAACTCCGAAGGTCAACCAGGAAACCGCCAGGCGTGTCATGAAGTAGCTTGCTCCTCAAATTGGTGTTGGATGATGGTGGGGCGCGGCGCGGAGGTTTGAAAAGCGGCGGCTCCAGCATGGGTGCAATACGGCTGCCGGCGGTTTCGACGAGCGGTCCGCGGGCTGACGCGTTACGGGACTTCCTCAAATGAAATATTTTCCAACCGGTAAAATATGCAACGGGAGGAGCTTTTGTCAACGTTTTTCGGCAGCCCCGGGAGTTGCTATTGAAGCGGTTGCCTTTCTGCAGTTTCGACAGCCGGGGCGCTACACTGACTGCATGGACGAGCTCAGCGGACTCTGCCTTTATGCGGCTACCACCAGCCAGGGAAAACTCAGGGATTTTCGCACCGCAGCGGAGGCGTACGCCCTGCGCATCGAGCCGCTGCCGGGATTGAAAGAGATTTCAGCGCCGGAGGAAGTTGGGACTACCTTCCTGGCCAACGCCACGCTGAAGGCCGTCTACTACTCCCGTTTTGCGCCGGGCGAACTGGTGATTGCCGACGACTCGGGTCTTGAGGTGGATGCGCTGGACGGCGCCCCGGGAGTGCGTTCGGCGCGCTTTGCAGCCGATCTGGGACTGATCGACTCGCCGGACGCCAACGACAACTCGGATGTGTGGAACAATGTGGTGCTGCTGCAGCGGATGGCCCTGAACCGGGCCGCGGCGCGAACGGCACGGTACCGCTGCGTGCTGGTGGCAGCCCGCGACGGAGCAGTTCTGCACTCGGCCGAAGGCGCGGTGGAGGGCGTTATCCTCGACAGCCCCCGCGGCACGGGCGGATTCGGCTACGATCCACTGTTCTATCTGCCGGAACTGAAGCAGACGATGGCCGAGATCGGCCTGGAGACCAAGCTGGGCTTGAGCCATCGCGGCCGGGCTCTGGCGGCCCTGCTCCAACAGTTGAAGGGCTGAGCGCTTCCGGCTGCAAGCTGGCTGAGGCAAGCGGACGGACGGCGTTTTGAACACGTCCCAGGAGCCATTCCCGCCGCGCCTTGACGGCGGTTGCATCCGGCCCGAATAATGCATATGAAGTTGAACAGATCCAGCCGTCTTGTTGAGACCGTCCTTCCCTGGAACCTAGAGGAGCCGACACACACATGGCCACAGCACAATCTTCTGCCGCGCCCACCATCCGCCGCGGTGTAGAGTCTCTCCGCGCCGGCGAAGGCTCAAGTTTTTACTGGCGCAAACTGCACTCGCTGCTGGGCGTTGTGCCGCTGGGCGCATTTTTGCTCGAGCACCTGCTATCGAACTTCGAGGCGCTGAACGGCCCTGCTGCCTACGGCGCGCAGGTGAAGTTCCTGAACAGCCTGCCGCTGGTGCGCGTGCTGGAGTGGGTCTTCATCTTCCTGCCCATCCTCTATCACGGCCTTTACGGCTTCTACATCTGGCTGCGCGGCAAGTCGAACGTGGTCTATTATCCGTGGGCCGGCAACTGGATGTACGCGGCCCAGCGATATACGGGCCTGCTCGCCATCGTCTACATTGCGCAGCATGTGGCGCGGCAGCGGTTTATGGGCGTCAGCCTGCCGGAGAACCCCTACGCGGCATTCCAGAAGGTGCAGATCGAGTTGCAGAACCCGTGGATGCTGGCCTTCTACGTGGTGGCCATGATCGCCATCTGCTGGCACTTCTCCTACGGCATCTGGCTGTTCGCGGCCAAGTGGGGCATCACTCCGGGCACACTGGCGCGCAAGCGCTTCGGCTACCTCTGCGCCGCCGGCGGCTTTGTGCTGGCGGTGATGGGCCTGGCCAGCATCTGGGCCTTTGTCGGCCCGTGGTATCCGCACGCTCCCGGTCTCTAGTACGCGGTCTCTCGCTGAGAGCTGAAAGCTGATAGCTGTTTTTCCTGAAAGGATTCGATTCATGGCAAGCCCCAGAATCATCGTGGTTGGCGGCGGACTGGCCGGACTGGCAGCAGTCATCAAGATTGCCGAGGCGGGCGGTCAGGTGGACCTGTTCTCGATTGTTCCGGTCAAGCGCTCGCACTCGGTCTGCGCGCAGGGCGGCATCAACGCCGCGAAGAACCTGAAGGGCGAAGGCGACACCACCGCGCAGCACTTCGACGACACCATCTACGGCGGCGACTTCCTGGCCAACCAGACGCCGGTGCGCGCCATGTGCGAAGCCGCTCCGGGCATCATCGACCTGCTGGACCGCATGGGCGTGCCCTTCAACCGCACCCCGGAGGGCTTGCTGGACTTCCGCCGCTTCGGCGGCACGCTCTATCACCGCACGGCCTTTGCCGGAGCGACCACCGGCCAGCAGTTGCTGTACGCGCTCGACGAGCAGGTGCGCCGCTACGAGGCCGAGGGCAGGGTGAAGAAGTACGAGGGCTGGGAGTTTCTGTCGGCCATCGTAGACGCGAAGGGCGTGGCCCGCGGCATCACGGCCATGAATCTGCGCACCATGGAACTGGTGGCGTTTCCCGCCGAGGCCGTCATCCTGGCGACCGGCGGCATCGGCGCGATCTTCGGCAAGAGCACCAACTCGGTGGTCTGCACGGGCTCGGCGCAGTCGGCCGTCTTCCAGCAGGGCGTCTACTACGCCAACGGCGAGCTGATTCAGGTGCATCCCACGGCGATTCCGGGCGAAGACAAGCTGCGGCTGATGTCGGAGTCGGCTCGCGGCGAAGGCGGCCGCGTGTGGGTGCCGCGCACGCCGGGCGACAAGCGCGCAGCCAAGGCCATTCCCGAGGCGGAACGGCTCTACTTCCTCGAAGAGTGGTATCCGAAGTACGGCAACCTGGTGCCGCGCGATGTGGCGACCCGCGCCATTCACAAGGTGGTGTACCAGCTTGGTCTGGGCATCGACGGCCAGCCGATGGTGTATCTTGACCTGACGCACATCGACCGCAAGACACTGGATCACAAGCTGGGCGGCATTCTGGAAATTTACGAAAAGTTTGTCGGCGTCGATCCGCACGACGAACCCATGAAGATCTTCCCCGGCATGCACTACACGATGGGCGGCCTGTGGGTTGACTTCGACCAGATGACCAACATCCCGGGTCTGTTTGCGGCCGGCGAGTGCGAGTACCAGTATCACGGCGCGAACCGCCTGGGCGCGAACTCGCTGTTGAGCTGCATCTTTGGCGGCTTTCAGGCAGGACCGAACGCTCTGAAGTATGCGAAGAGTCTGCCGGCAGCCGAAGGCGACGGCGGCGCGGCGGCCGAATTGCAGCGGCAGAAAGAGATCAACGAGGGGCTGCTCAAGTCGGAAGGCAAGGAGAATCCCTTCAAGATCTGGCGCGAACTGGGCGAGACGATGACCGAACATGTCACCGTGACCCGCTACAACGCCGGGCTGAAGAAGGCCGACGAGAAGGTCGTCGAACTGATTGAGCGCTACGGCAATATCAACCTGAGCGATCGCAGCCAGTGGGCCAACACCAGCTTTGCCTTCGCGCGCCAGTTGAAGAACATGCTGGAGCTATCGCGCACCATCACGCTGGGCGCGCTGTTGCGCGACGAGTCGCGCGGTGCGCACTACAAGCCCGACTTCCCCGAGCGCAACGACGAGAAGTTCCTGAAGACCACGCGCGCCTCCTTTACCGGCGCGGTGGAGGGACCGAAGCTGGAACTCGAAGATGTGGACACGCAGTACATCAAGCCGCGGCCGCGCCGCTACGACGCCGCCAACTAGGCGAAGGGGAGAAAAGCCAGATGGCAAACAAGACGGTACAGTTTGAGATCAAGCGCCAGGCCAACCCCGAAGCGCCCTCGGTTTGGGAGAAGTTCGAACTGGAATGGCGGCCGGGAATGAACGTAATCTCCGCGCTGATGGAGATTGCCGGCAATCCGACCACCTGCGACGGCCACTGCACAACGCCGGTGGCTTACGACTCCAACTGCCTGGAGGAGATCTGCGGTTCCTGTGCGATGCGCATCAACGGCAAGGCGCGCATGGCCTGCTCGTCGCTGGTGGACAACCTGGAGCAGCCCATCAAGGTGGAGCCGCTCTCGAAGTTTCCGTTGGTGCGCGATCTACAGGTGGACCGTTCCGTGCTCTTCGAAAATCTGAAGGCGGTGCAGGCGTGGATTCCGGTGGACGGCACCTACGACCTCGGCCCAGGGCCGCGCGTCTTCCCGCAACAGCAGGAAGCCAACTATCCGCTGTCGAACTGCATCAGCTGCACCTGCTGCATGGAGGTGTGCCCGCAGTTCAACGAGGCCACGGGCTTTGTGGGCGCTGCCACCATTGCGCAGGTCAAGCTCTTCAACAACCATCCCACGGGCAAGGTGTTCAAGGAAGACCGTCTGCGCGCGCTGGCAGGCGACGGCGGCATTCAGGAGTGCGGCTTTGCGCAGAACTGCGTCGAGGTTTGCCCCAAGCAGTTGCCGCTGACCGAAGCGATCTCCGACATCGGCCGCGAGGTGATTGTGCAGAAGGCCAAAGACCTGCTGCGGGGATAGGAACGGCAAAGAGCAGGGAAGAAGGCACAGCAAATGGAGATGGCCACGCACATTGCGTGGCCATCTCCATTTGCGGCAGTCGGGCGATTCGCTGCGGGCCGTTCGGCAGCCGGCGCGGCACACGCATCAGTCGATGTGAAAAACCTCCTGGAGCGGGAACATGTTGTCGTCCGCTGCGCCGCTGTCCATCGACTCGAAAAAAGGGATCATTTCTTTCTGCCAGCGCTCGTTCACGGGCTCTTCTTTCATGGCGGCGCAGGCTTTTTCAAAGTCGTCCGCCTCCACATAGCCGACCAACAATCCGTCGGGCCGCAGGAAGATGGAGTAGTTCTTCCATCCCGTCCGCTCAAGGGCCGCGATCATCTCAGGCCAGACGGCGGCGTGGCGTTGTTTGTACTCCGCTACTTTTTCCTTGCGGACCTTCAATAGAAAACAAGTGCGCATACGTTCCCTTTCGTGTCTTTCTCAAATAAGTGCAAAACCCGAAGGCGCCGAGCGGTCCTTCCGGGGCTACATACGCCGCAGCCGCGGGTCCAAGGCAACAAAGGAAGGCCACCGGATTGCATGCGAACATCGTGGAAGATCCTTTCCGGATTCGCTTCGGCCTGAGACATCGGGTGAACAGTGTTCCAGTGAAGGATTGTATTCCCTATCGAAACAATCTGGCTACGATTATTTTCCGGGGTTCTCCCGTAGAGCGAGACTCCGAGGCGCGTCCGGCAGAGACGAGCGTGAATGCCCGCATTGCATGGCGGTGCGCGGCGCGGCCTGCTATTGTGGAGCGCGGAGGATTTTGCAATGTCTTTGGGGCTGCGTGCGTTGTGCGCTTTGGCGATGGGAGGGCTGATGACGATGGGGACGATCTCTGCCGGGGCCGGTCCTTTGACGGTGAAGACCGCGCAGGGCAAGGTTCAGGGCAAGACGATCAACGAGGGCAAGGTGCGGGCGTTTCTGGGGCTGCCCTATGCCGCGCCGCCGGTGGGCGAACGGCGCTGGAAGGCTCCCGAGCCTGCCGCTGCGTGGAAGGGCGTCCGCGACGCGACAAAATTCGGTTCGCACTGTGCGCAAGGGCGCGTCTTCGCGGATATGGTGTTTCCCGATCCCGGCCCCAGCGAGGACTGCCTCTACCTGAACGTCTACACGCCGGCGACGGCCAACGGCGGCAGCAGGCTGCCGGTGATGTTCTGGATTCACGGCGGCGGTTACGCGGGCGGCTCAGGTTCAGAGCCGCGTCACGACGGCTCTGCGCTGCCGGCCAAGGGCGTAGTGCTGGTGACCATCAATTACCGGCTCGGCGTGCTGGGCTTTCTGGCCACCGGCGATTTGGTGAAGGAAGGCGATGGCCACGCGGGCAACTACGGCATGTTGGACATGGTGGCGGCTCTGCGCTGGGTGCAGGCCAATATCGCGAAGTTCGGAGGGGATCCCGGCAACGTCACCATCTTTGGCGAGAGCGCGGGTTCCTTTGCCGTGAGCACGCTGATGGCTTCACCCATGGCGCAAGGGCTGTTTCACAAGGCTATCGGCGAGAGCGGCGCGGCCTTCAGCGGCACTCTGGCTACGGGCACTCTCGAAGGCAGCGCGGCTAGCGGGCAGAAGTGGGCGGAGTCGCTGGGCGCGAAGAATCTAGCGGAGCTGCGCGCTCTGCCAGCCGAAAAGCTGATTGAGGCGGCCGGCAAGAAGGACGCGCCACGGTTTGCGCCGCTGGTGGACGGGCTTCTGCTGACTGAGACTGTCCCGGCCACCTACGCCGCGGGCAAGCAGGCGCATGTGCCGCTGCTGGCCGGCTGGAATCGCGACGAGAACCCGGCGCTCGCCAAAGACATGAATGCCGCGAAGTGGAAGGAATATGCGGCCGAGAACTTTGGCGTTCGCGCCGAAGAGTTCCTGAAGGCCTTTCCGGGAGCGACCGACGAGGAGGCCGCGTGTTCGGCCACCGCCTATGGCGCGGACCTGTTCATCGGGCTCGGGACCTGGCGGTGGATCGAAGCGCATGTGAAGACGGGCGAAGCGCCTGTCTATCGCTACCACTTCGAACTGGCCGCCCCGCCCAGCAAGTTTCATCCGGGATCGTTCGCCTTTCACTCCGACGACATCGAATATGTCTTCGGCGCACTGGATACACGGCCCGGCGCGGCGTGGCGGCCTGAAGACCGCAAGCTGAGCGAGCTGATGATGAGCTACTGGACAAACTTCGCGCGCACGGGCGATCCCAACGGAGCGGGACTGCCGGTTTGGCCGCGCTACGACAAGACGCACGCGGTGATGCATCTGGACAACCCGGCGGCGAGCGCGCCCGACACAACGCGGGCGCAGTACGAGTTCCAGATAGCGATTCCCGCGCCGGAGCGCTAAAGTGGATGGCAAGCCGCGCGGGGTTCCTCCGGCACGGTTTGCCTCCCGCGGAGGATTCGTAGCCTGCGGTTCTGGCGGGCTGGTTGTGCTGGAACCAGACGACGGTTGAACGCTTGCGAAACCCAAGAGAGCCAGAGAAGGTTTCGCAGCCGGAAGATAGCCCATCAATGTAGCTCCGTGGCAGAGCGCGCATGTATGCGTGCGTGCAAGCTGTTGTGCGCGGGAGGGCAACTGCGCAGCGAGGGGAAGCGTGCCGAAGGCCGCTGGCGCCGCTTTCGGCGGCATTTGGTTGTACATGCTCAGAAAGCGGGCGAACCAAAGAAGGGAACAGTCGATGCGAAAGACAGGTTGGTTGGGAAGGGGAGCGGCGATCGCGGTGCTGGCTCTCTGCGCGGCGAGCGCACTGGCGCAGAGCGGGCCGGTGGTGGAGACGGTTCAGGGCAAGGCGCAGGGCAAGACGCTGGATGGTGGCCTGGTGAAGGCCTTTCTGGGGTTGCCCTATGCCGCACCGCCGGTGGGCGATCTGCGCTGGAAGGCGCCTGCGCCGCCGCTTCCGTGGAAGGGCGTGCGCGACGCAACAAAGTTCGGCGCGCGCTGCGGCCAGTGGCCCATCTGGAAGGACTACATTTTCGAGGATGCGGGGCCGAGCGAGGATTGTCTCTTCGTGAACGTCTATGCTCCGGCCACGGCGCACGCGGGCGGCAGGTTGCCCGTGATGGTGTGGATTCACGGCGGCGGCTATGCGGCCGGTTCGGGCTCCGAGCCGCGCTACAACGGGGCGAAGCTGGCCGAGCGAGGCGTGGTGGTGGTGACGCTCGACTACCGGATGGGCGTCTTCGGATTCCTGGCTAGCGACGATCTGGCCAAAGAGACGGGCGGGCACGCGGGCAACTACGGCCTGATGGACATGACAGCGGCTTTGCGCTGGGTGAAGGCCAACATCGGCGGATTCGGCGGCGACGCAGGCAACGTAACGATTTTTGGCGAGAGCGCGGGCTCGTTTGCGGTGAGCACGCTGATGGCCGCACCGGATGCCCAAGGGCTCTTCCAGAAGGCGATTGGCGAAAGCGGAGGAGCCTTCAGCGGCGTGATCCCCATGCAGACGGCTGCAGAACGGGGCAAGCAGGATCAGGCATGGGTGGATGCGCTGGGCGTGAAGAGTCTGGCGGAGTTGCGCGCGCTGCCGATGGAGAAGCTGATCGAGGAGGCGCGGAAGCAATCGGTGGTGCGCTTTACGCCCGTGGTGGACGGCAGCTTCCTGACCGAGAGCGTGGCGGCCACCTATGCAGCGGGGCGGCAGGCGCATGTTCCCGCCATCATCGGCTGGAACCACGACGAGCGCGCCGGCACGCTTTCCAATGGCATGACCGCGGGGGCATGGAAGGCCTTTGCCGCCGAGCATTACGGCGCGCAGGCCGCGGCATTTTTGGCAGCCTTTCCGGCGGGAAGCGACGAGCAGGCCGTGCGCTCCGCGGACGACTTCACCACGGCGGGATTTATCGCTCTGGGGACGTGGAAGTGGGCGGAGGCGCATAGGAAGACCGGGCAGGCGCCTTTGTACCGCTTCCGCTTCGATCTGCCTGCGCCGCCGAGCGAGATGCACCCGGATGGGAAGTACGCTTTCCACTCCGACGAATTGGAGTACGTTTTCGGAACCCTGGAGACACGCCACGGCTCAACCTGGCGGCCCGAGGATCGCCGTCTGAGCGAACAGATGATTGGCTACTGGACAAACTTCGCAAAGACGGGCGATCCCAACGGCAAGGGGCTGCCGGCATGGCCGTGTTACGACACGACGGGCGAGCTGATCCATCTGGATAGAGTCATTTCTGCCGGGCCCGATCCGTTGCAGGCGCAGTACGAGTTCCTGGCGAGGCAGGAGACGGCCGCGCACTGACGGGATTGCCATCAAAGAGGAACGCCGCGCGGCAGGACTGGCGCGGCGTTCTTTGCTGGCCAGCGACAAGCGTTGCCGCTACTCCGCTGGGCGCGCCCCGGAATCACGGGCGACAGAAAAAAGCGCAAAACGTGGAGGCGAGAAGACGCTCCAAATCGTTTTGCGCCGATTGCAATGCCGTTGCGGGGGTAGATGAGTTGCCGCGCTCTACTGGTGAACGCCGGCAGCGTCGGCGAATGCCGCAGCCTGCTCGGGCGGCAAGGTATTCTTCTGCGCCGGATCGATGAATGCGCCTGTTTTGGCGTTGATGGCGTTGGAGTAATCCGGACCAAGGCCAAGCTTCTTGATGGCGCGGGAATCGGGCATCAGCTTGGTCTGCCAGCCCTGATCGGCCTGGTACTTCTGCATGGCGGCGATGGTTGTCGCATCCCACTTGCCGGTAGCTTCGCCGGTCATGTAGTGCTCGCGGATCAGCGCCTGCTGGATCTGGGTGGCGCGTTCCGTGTCGATGCCTTGCTGGCCGTGCGTGCGGCGGACGGGCTTGCTGTGCGCCGTGGTGAGTTTATGGGTGCGATGCTGTCCGCTGGTGGGCGCCTGGTGGACCCGGGACGCAACGGCGGACGCCGAAAAGAGGGCGGCCGAAATCAACAAAGCCATGATCGAGCGGATAGTAACCACGATGATGACACCTCGGTACATAGTCAACGAGCCAAATGCAGGGGGATGGACTGGTTCAGTGTAGCGGCAAGTCCCGCAATGCGGCAACAAGAAAAATCTTGCGGTACCGAAATTGCCACCGTTTTGGTAACCACTGCCGGAGAAGGGGGAATCCCTCTCCGGCAGTGGCGTTTACGAGCTACTGGAGCGTGCCGCCCACGTAGTTGATGCCCTGGTCGGGATGGCGCGGGTCCATGACCTCGAAGACCACGTCGTCCCCGGGCTTTAGCTTGCGGACGACGCTGTCGAACTGCTCGCGGGTGCCTGTGGGCTGCTTGTTGATGTGGGTAATCACCAACCCCGGTTCCAGACCCTGCAGGTCGGCGAACGAACCGGTGCGGACCGACTGGATGACCATGCCGGAGGTGTGCAGTTTGGCGGCGGTGGCCGGCGAAGCCTCGCGTACCACGATGCCCAGCCTGGTTTCTCCCGCATCGCCGGGTTCCGCGTTGTCCTTCTCCTCGGCGGGACCGCCGTTCATATTGGCAAAGACCTTGTCGCGGTCGCCGATGGTGACGGTGGTATCCCCGGGCTTGCCTTCGCGCATGTAGCCCAGGCGCGCGGAGGAACCGGGACGGCGGCCGGCAATCTCGTTCACCAGATCGTCGCCGTCCTTGATGGATCGGCCGTCGATGGTGGTGATGATGTCGCCGGGCTTGAGACCGGCCTTGTCGGCGGGACCGCCGGGCTGGACTTCCTGCACCAGAACGCCGTTATGGAATCCATAGACACGGTTGACGGCCTCCGGCAGCCCCTGGCGGAACTGGATGCCGATGGAGCCGCGGACCACCTTGTGGCTGGGGCCGATCAGGTCGTTATAGACCTGCACCACGGTGTTCGAGGGCATGGCGAAGCCGAGTCCCTGATAGCCGCCCGACTGGGTAAAGATGGCGGTGTTGACGCCGATGACTTCGCCGTTCATGTTCAGCAGCGGGCCGCCGGAGTTGCCGGGATTGATGGCGGCGTCGGTCTGGATGAAGTGCTGGAACTGGCCCAGCGCGCCGGGCTCGATGGTGCGGTTCTTGGCGGAGATGATGCCGGCGGTCACGCTCTGCGAAAGGGCGAAGGGGCTGCCGATGGCTTCCACCCAGTCGCCCACCTGCGCCATGTCGGAGTTGCCCATCTTGACGGTGGGCAGCGGCGTGCTGGTGTCGATCTTGATGACGGCCAGGTCGGTGGCCTTGTCGGTGCCGATGACGCGGGCGCGGCGGCCCAGGTCCTGCGTGTCGGGGTCGGTGGAGAGCTTCACGTAGATCTCGTCCGCCTTGTCCACGACGTGGTTGTTGGTGATGATATAGCCCTTGGGATCGACGATGAAGCCCGAACCGAGCGACTCCTGCACGCCGCCGCCCTGATCGCCGCCATCCTGCTGCGGACCCTGGCCAAAGAACTTGTAGAGGAAGTCCGGCAGGTTGCCCTGTGGCTGGCCCTGTTCGTCGTCGCCCTGGTCGCCGTCGTCGGGATTCTGCTGCTGACGAGGCTGCACGCGCTGGTGAGGATTCCTGCGCGGCTTGGCATCGGCCTGCTTGGGCAGGGTACGGGTGTTGATGTTCACCACCGCCGGGCCCACCATCTTGGCGATGCGCACAAAGTCGTTGGGGGGCTGTGTGGAGTTGACGACCTTGAGCGGCGTGGCATCTGCCGAGGGGTTCGACTGCTCCTGCCCACGGACGCCATGCGCGGCAAAGGAGCCAGCCACAATCGCGACCGAAAGCGTAGCGAGCAGAATAAACGCGGAAGCAAGACGGCGGGAACGCAGCCGTTCCAGGAGAGAATTCATGGTTTCGATGACCTCATTCGATGCCCGGCCTCGGGCCGGGGTCTTGATTGCACCAATCTTCAGTATAGTCAGCCGGGGCGCATTTGGTTCGTTGCCGTGGACGGGGTTGGGCCGGGCGTACGGCCAAAGCGCGCCACCGAAAGAACAGTGCTGACTGATAGACGCTGGCGAGCGGAGAGAGTTGCGCGCAGATCCGGTCCGGGGGGGATCAGGCCTCGTGCGCCGAGGGCAGATGTGGGGGCGCGCGGACGATTTCAGTGAAGACGATGCCCGCCAGGATCAGCGCCGCACCAACGGCCGGACGCAGGCCCAGCCGCTCGCCCATTACGAGGAAGGACGTCAGCCAGGCGAAGACCGGCTCCATGGTCAGGATCAGGGCAGTGTGAGTGGGGGGAAGGATGGATTGCACCCAGCTCTGCACGGAGAAGGCGGCAGCTGTGGCCAGTACGGCGGCGGCGAGGAGGGCTGCCACAAGGCGCGGGGTCCAGTGGATGTGCGGCTGCTCGACCAGGGGCAGGCTCAGCGCCATGAAGAGAGCGCAGAAGCCGACCTGCAAGAGGGCCAGTGCTTGAAAGCCGATGCGCGGGGAGACGTGGCTGAGCGCGATGCAGTGCAGCGCGAAGCCAACGGCGCAACCAAGAGTGAGAATGTCGCCCAGATTGATGGTCGCCGGGTCAGGCAGTTGCGCCAGCAACGACGACAAAAACGAACCATCGCGAGCTGAGTTGGCGGCGGGCGCGGTGAGCAGCACGATGCCGGCAAAGGCCGCCGCAGCGCCTGCAATCGCGTTCCAGCGCGGCGGCCGGGCATGGGGCGTACGCAGGCCGGGAATGAGCGAGAGGAAGGGAACCAGCACCACCAGAAGTCCGGTGATGAAGGCGGACTTGGAGGGCGTGGTGCGGGCCAGGCCGATGGTTTGGAACTGATAGCCCAAAGCCAGACAGAGTCCAACCACCGCTCCTGCGGCGATCTGGCCGCGGTCGATGCGACGCCAATGCCGCCGATAGACGACGGCCAACACAGCAAAGGCCAGGGTCATGCGGACCAGGTTGAAGGCGGCCGGAGAGGCGTCGGCTAGGGCGGCCTTGACCACCACAAAGGTCGAGCCCCAGACCGCAACCACTGCCAGCATCAGGAGATAGGCGCGCAGCTTCATATATATCGATTATGGCAGACGGAGGGATTACTGCTCTGCGGCCCACTCGATCATGGACAGAGTGAGCAGGAGCACGCGGCGGAGGCCGATCTCGCGGTTCTTGCCGGAGTACCACTCTGCCAGGGTATGTGCGCCGCCGCCGTCGCCGCCCGCGCCCATGGAGAGCGAGGGAACGCCCAGCGAGAGGGGAATGTTGGCGTCCGTCGAGCCCAGGCGCAGCTCGGTGCGCAGGCCAAGATGGCGATCCACGGCCAGCAGCGCGGCCATCAATGCCGAGTCGGACCGAAGCTCGGCGGCGGGCCGGTCGCCAATGCGGCGGATGGCGAGCCGGAGAGGCTTGCGCCCTTTGGCGGAGGGGTTTTGATTGCAATGCTGCACGGCGTCTTCGACGGCGCGGAAGAGCGTCACTTCGAGGCGCACCAGTTCATCGGTGCTGGTGGAGCGGATGTCCACCGAGGCTTCGACGGACTCGGGGATGGAGTTGACGCTGGTACCGCCGTGGATGGTGCCCAGATTGATGGTGGTGCGGGGTTCGGCGGGCAGGGGCGTCCCGGCAAAGGCGGCTAGCGCGGCGGAAAGGGCGGCGATGGGGTTGGGCGTGCCGGCGTCGGAGAAGCTGTGGCCGCCGGGGCCTTCGATGCGGACCAGAAAGCGGCGGCTGCCCAGGGCCTGGGTGACAGCCGAGTCGTCGCCTGCCCCGTCGAGCACGATGTGCGCGGCGATGCGGCTGGCAAGTTGCTTGTGGTTGTAGAAGCGGCGCACGCCGCGCAGGTCGCCTTCACCCTCTTCGCCGACGTTGGCCAGGAACACAAGCGGCGCGGGCAGCGAAATTCCCGACAGAACGAGCGCGCGGGCGATGGCGAGCAGCCCTGCAACTCCGGCGTTGTTGTCGCATGCGCCGGGAACCACCAGCCGGTCGCCGTCGAGGACCGGGTTGAGCGGCGTCGCGGCCGGAAAGACGATGTCGAGGTGCGCGGAGAGGACGACGACAGGGCCGGTGCTCTCCAGCGGCAGCGACGCGGCAGGAAGCCAGCCGTAGACGTTGCCCACGTCGTCGGTTTCGATCGATTGCAGGCCAATCTCGGCAAAGCGGGCGGCAATCCACTCCGAGCGGGCCTGTTCGCCGAAGGGCGGCGCGGGAATGGCCGAGAGCGCTACCTGCCAGTCCATGATGGTTTTCGGGTTCTGGTGTATCCAGCCAAAGGCCGCGTGCACCGGCCTTTGCGCGGCGAGTGCCGTGACGCGGGAGAAGGGCGATTTTTGGGAGAGGAGGCCCATGCGGACCTCTTCAGGGTAACAGGAAGCTCATTCCGGCGTGGAAAGCGGCGCGGAGAGATCGGGCGCCGGCTACTTCTTGCTGAGCGAGAAGATGAAGTAGGTGGCGGGCGTTGTGCCCACGTTCTTGAAGCCGTGCATCTGGTTGGGCGCTGTGTAGCCCACGCTGCCCGGCCCGAGGATGTGCGACTCGCCGTTGTAGATAAAATCCATGACGCCTTCGCGGACCAGGATGAACTCCTCGTGCGGGTGCTGGTGGGCAGGGTGCGGCATCTTGCCGGGAGCCACGGTGGTCTCATGCAGTTCGATCAGCTCGCCGGTGGGCACGGTGCCGCGGGCAATGTCGTGCGTGGGCGCGCCGCCGCCGGAGTAGCGCAGCGGCATCCGGTCAAAGACGAAGGCCTTGCAGTGGGAGAAGTCGGTGTTCAGCGCGTTCTGAGAGACGGGCTCGGCAGGAGCCTGCGCCGCAGCCTCCGCGGCAAGGGCAGAGAACAGTCCGAGTGCGGGAAGGGCAAGGCAGAGATCGCGGCGGGTCAGGTCGCTCATGGCTGTGAAGCTCCTTTTGAGTGGACTCCAAGATTATTGCTGCCGCCAACTTCGCTGCGCGGCGGTAAAGACGCGCACCCAGTGTACAGGCCGTTGTTGAGCATTGGCATTCAACCTTGTGGGCAGTACAGGGCAAACCCATCATTACTAGTTTTGAAAGGGCACGGATTTATCCGTGCCACAAAAGCGGCGAACATGCCGGGCTTCAGCCCCTGAGGGAAGGTTAGCGAAAGAAAAAACATTCCTCGGGGACAAAGGCCACCCTTCGAAAGGGGCATTGAACGGCACGGATAAATCCGTGCCCTTTCAAAACCTCTTATCTTGACCTTTCATTTGGAGGGTGCGTTTGCCCTTGGGGGCCGTATCAGTCCTGCGCCTCGTCCGCGGGGTCGTACTCGACCGAGTGCAGAAAGAGGCCGCGTCCCGGCGCTGTGGGACCGGCGGCGGAGCGGGAGCGGGCGGCGAGGATATCTGGGATGGCCTCAGCGGCAATGCGGCCCCGGCCGATGTCGAGCATGGTGCCGACCAGATTGCGGACCATATGGTGCAGAAATCCCGAGCCGCGCACACGATAGACAAGCAACTCGCCGGCTTCGGATGGCCGCAACTCCCAAGCGGAAGAGAAGATGGTCTTTACTGTCCCGGTTTGCTTGCCGTCTTCGGCTTCAGGCGCGGCTTCGCGCGTGGCCTGGTCGGGATCGCTGGCGGCGAAGCTGAGGAAGTCGTGCGTACCTATGAAGAGCGCGGCGGCGCGGCCGAGCGCATCCATGTCCATGGGCCAGCGGCTGGCGTAGACGTAGCGGGCCAGGAACGGCGGGCAGAGCAGGGCGCGGAAGATGCGGTACTCGTAGGTTTTGGCCCGTGCCGAGTGGCGCGCATGGAAGGCGCTGCCGACGGTCCTGGCCTCGGTCACGCGGATCGACGCGGGAAGGGTTCCATTCAGCGCGCGGTGCAGATTGGCAGGAGGAATGCGGGAGGCCAGGGCAAAGCTCGCCACCTGCGCCAGAGCGTGGACGCCGGCATCGGTGCGGCCCGAGCCCTGGGGCAGCGGCGCCTCGCCCAAAACGCGGCCGAGCGCAGCCTGCAACTCACCCTGCACGGTGCGTTCGCCCGGCTGCACCTGCCAGCCTTTAAAGTCGGTGCCGTCGTAGGCGAGGGTCAGTTTCCAGTTCTGCCGCAGGGGCGGCGGAGCGGGAGCGGGTTGGAACTCGGCAGTCACGGAAGAAGTCTTTGAACAGGGTATCCGATTGCGCAGGCGGCGGGAACTCGAAGAGCCGGTGGGATATACTCAGACTTCGACAGGGAATCGGATTTTGGGCCAACCGTGAGTGCCCGGGCGATTTTCGATGGAACTGCCGCAAGCCGATGCGCGTATCGATTCGAGAGCCCGCGATTCTGCCGGAGGCGGAGTACCTTCCGGATGACGAGAAGAATGCGTCCGAATGGGCTTTCCGGACGTCTTTGAAGAATGGCGACCCATATGCCTGAGCAACTGGTGGAGAGGAACATGCATTTGTACCGTACTGGTGTGTTTGAAGGTCAGGATCAATCCGAACGCGGCGCGCGAACGATCAATGGACAGAAGCAGAGCGGAGGGCGCTTGCGCGCTCTCGCGGCAATCCTGTTGACCGCTTCCTCGTGCATGCCCTCCAGCTTTGGACAGACTCCGGCAGGGACCATTGGACCCGACAGGGCAGCTTCCGACCTGCCGTCCGCGCCGGCGCCGATGGCCACCGAGCCGTTTTCGCTGCGCACCACGGAGCGGGATTTTTCCAAGCCCTATGCGAGCTTTCGGAATAACCCGATCAACAAGTTCCGTCCCACATCGATCGGCAAGGCGAGCTTTGCGAATTCGGTGCGCTGGAACGATCTGGTGAAGGACGGCAAGATCTACCTGAGCCTTTCGGATGCGATTGCGCTGGCGCTTGAGAACAACTACGACATCGCCATTGCCCGCTACGATCTGGACATCGCGGATACGGAGATCCTGCGGGCTTCGACCGGCGCAACGCTGTTGGGCGTTCCCACCGGCATTGTGGCCAACACGCTGACGGGCGCATCCTCGACGGCTTCCTCGGGCGGCGGACCGGGCGGCACCACGGTTGGCTCCGGCGGCGCGGGCTCGGGCAGCAGCGGCTTGACGCTGACCACCGCGGGCGCGGGACCGACCCCGGCGAATCTCGATCCCAGCCTGGCGGCGACCATCTCGTTCGACCGCGACCGGACCCCTTCGACCAGCTTCTTCTCCGGCGGCACCAGTTCCACGAACCTTTACAACTTCACCCTGAACCAGGGTTTTGTTACAGGCTCGAACTTCCAGTTCGCCTTCAACAACGAGTATTCCACCACCTCGAACGCGACGCAGCTCTACAGCCCCGAACTCTACTCGACGTTCAAGGCCACTGTGACGCAGCATCTACTGCAAGGCGCGGGCATCTGGGTGAACAAGCGTTTCATCTACCAGGCGCGGAACAACCGCCGCATCACGGACTCCTCGTTCCGCCAGCAGATTCTGTACACCGTGAACCAGGTGGAGACCATCTACTGGGGACTTGTGGAGGCCTACGAGAACGTCCAGTCGAAGGAGCGCGCTCTGGAGCAGAGCACGAAGCTTCTGGACGACAACAAGAAGCAGCTTGAGATCGGCACCATGGCTCCGCTCGATGTGGTCAACGCAGAGTCGACCGTGGCCACCGACAAGCAGTCTCTGATCAGCGCGGAAAGTTCGCTGAACTATCAGCAGCAGATCATCAAGCAGGCCGTGGCACGCAACCTGAACGACCCTGCCCTGTCTGCCGCGCCGGTCATCCCCACGGACCGCATTAGCCTGGAGGCCATTCCCGAAGAGAACGAGCCGGTTGAAGCGCTGGTACAGGAGGCCTTCCAGCGGCGTCCCGAACTGGAGCAGGCCATGCTCACCCTGCGCAACGACGAGATCACGCTGAAGGGTTCGCGGAATGCGCTGCTGCCGACCTTCGACGTCTACGGCTACCTCGAAGGGCAGGGCATCGCCGGTTCCGTCAGCAAGAACCTGAATTGCAGCTATTACGGCGGTACATGCCCGAAGGGAAGCAGCGGCTACGGTACGGCGCTGAGCAATGCCTTCAACGATTCGGCGCCCGACAAGGGGATCGGCTTCAACATCACGATTCCGATTCGCAATCGCTATGCGGAGTCGGTGCATGAACGTTCGTTGATGGAGTATCGCCAGGCGGAACTGCGCATGGCGCAGCTCTATACGCAGATTCGCATGCAGGTGGTGAACGCCAAGTTCGCTCTCTCGAACGATCGCGCAGCCGTGCAGGCTGCCGAGGCTTCGAAGGACTACAACCAGCAGAGCCTGGACGCCGAGATGAAGAAGCTCAAGCTGGGCGCTTCCACCACGGCCAACGTGCTGCTGCAGCAGCGCAACCTGGCCACGGCGGAGTACAACCTGATCGCCGCGCACGCCACCTACGCCAGGGATCGCGCCGGACTCTACCAGACGCTGGCCGCGACCCTGCAGCACTACGGCATCAACCTGACAGAGGCCGCTTCGGGCGATGTGAAGACGACGCCCGTGGTTCCCGGCCTGCAGCCAGCACAGCCGGGCAACGAACCGAAGATGACGCCGCCCGCCGGTCAGTAAGGCGCAGGCAGACAACAACGAAGAAGCCCGGCCGCTTGGCCGGGCTTCTTCGTTTTGAGTCGCAGATGAAGAGATCTTACCGCTGGGCGAGCTGGTCGAGTAGATCGAAAAACTCCGGAAAGCTGATGGCCGCCGACTCCGCGCCCTGAATCAGCGTTTCGCTGGTGGCCCGCAGAGCCGCCACGCTGAAGGCCATGGCGATGCGGTGGTCGCTGCCGGAGTCGATGGTTGCGCCGTGGAGGGTCTGGCCTCCGGGCACATCCATGCCGTCCTCGTACTCCTCGACCTCGGCTCCCATGGCGCGCAGATTCTTGACCACCAGCGCAATGCGGTCGGATTCCTTCACGCGCAGCTCGCGGGCGTCGCGGATGCGAATGCCGCCGCTGGTGAAGGGCGCAAGAGCGGCCAGCACAGGCAGTTCGTCGATCAGTTGCGCGGCCAACGCTCCGCCGATCTCCGCCGAGCCCAGCCCCTCGGCAGGAGCGGAGGCACGAACCATGCCGACCAGTTCGGCGTTTTTCTCTTCGAGGTTGAGCACGGAGATCTTCAGCCCGAGCTTGGCGAGCACGTCCAGCAGCGAGGCGCGCGTGGGGTTCAGGCCCAGTGAGTCGAGCACCAGATTCGACCCGGGGAACAGAGCCGCGGCGCACAGGAAAAATGCCGCCGAGGAGATGTCGCCCGGAACCGCGGCGTCGATGGCGTGCAGCGCCTGCGGGCCGGAGATGGATACGGTGTTTTGCGTGCACTGCAGCCTGGCTCCGAAGGCGCGCAGTGCCAGTTCGCCATGGTCGCGCGTGCGCAGGGACTCGGTCACCGTGGTGGTTCCAGCCGTCTGCAGGCCGGCCAGCAGGACGCAGCTCTTCACCTGGGCGCTGGGAACGGGCGTGGTGTAGTCGATAGCCTGCAGCGGACCGCCTTCGATCCGCAGCGGCGCATGTCCTTCGGTCAGGGTGAGCCGCGCCCCCATGGCTTCCAGCGGCTTGCGGATGCGTTCCATGGGCCGGCGGGAGAGCGACTCGTCGCCGATGAGCGTGAAGCTGCCTTCCTGCGCGGCCAACAGGCCGGAGATCATGCGCATGGTGGAGCCGGAGTTGCCGCAGTCGAGCGGGTGCTGGGCCGGGGTTACGCGTCCGCCCACGCCGGTCACTTCCAGCGAGTCCGGGCCTGTCCTGGTTACCTTTGCGCCCAGCGCAGCCATGCAGGCCAGCGTGGAGGCGCAATCGGCGCCGGTGGAAAAATTGGTGAAGCGCGATGTCCCTTGGGCGAAAGCGCCCAACATGCCGTAGCGGTGGCTGATGGACTTGTCGCCGGGCAAGCGAAGGCTTCCAGCGAAGTTGCGCGCCGGACGGATCAGACGTTCCTGGGCTGAAGTGTGCAAGATATCTCCGGAGTAAGACAGGTTCTCCTCCAGTCTATCGAATCGGATGGGGAAAGCCGCGCCCTGGATCAGTGGGTGCTGGGATAAGCGCGGTAGGCCTCGATGGTTGCGGCTAGCGGTGTGCCGCGCACCAGCGAGATTTTGAGCAGCACTTCAAAGGGCGGAAAGGAGGAAGCATGCAGTTTGCCGAGGAGGCCGGAAAGCTGCTCCTGCGAAGTGAGAAAGTCTCCTGCCGCCTCGGTGGCCTCCGATCCGGTTCCTTCGAGAAGAAGCACAGCGGAGCCCTGGGCGGGATTGGGCAGATAGGCGACCACGCAATAGCCCACGCTGTCGGCAGAGAGGTACTCCTTCTGCTCGCCGGGCTTGGGGACCCGGTTGAGCACACTGGTATTGCCGAGGCCTTCGAACTTCATTGTTTCAACAAAGTTGAGCCTGTCTTCGAAGATGGATTCATACGGGTTGGAGATGCGCCCGCCGATCAAAACGGCGTTGTCCTGCTTGAGCAAGGAGGGAATGTACTGGCGCGCGCCGTAGAGATGGACTTTTTTGCTGCGCGAATCGAGGGCCATGAGACGCTGCGCCAGTTTGAACTCGCTGGTGCTGCCCAGCCCTTTCGAGGCCACCAGATTGAGAGCAAAGCGCCTGCCGGGATCGAGCTTTTCCGTCTGTGACTCGGAGAGATAACTGCGGCTCAAATAGCCGTTGAAGGAGGTGGATTGGCTGGAGAGTTGTTCGACCAGGAGCAGGGAATCGTCGCCCAGCAGGAAGTCGGTGTCGTGCGGAGAATCGAAGAATGCCGACCAGAGCGCGGCGACCGCCGGTTGTGCGCGCCAGGGAGTGAGCGCGTCCTGCATCTCGACCAGGGATCTCTGTTGATTGCGCACCTTGATGCCGAGACCGACGGCAACGCAGAACAGCAGCGTTGCCACAGCGGCGAGCGACAGCACCGCCGGGGAGAATCGCAGGAGGCGGCCCTCGGGCCGGTGCTGGAGGACGGCCGAAGAGGCATCGCGCGCCAGGACCGTCGAAGCGGATTCCGGGACCGAGGCGGGGGCGCCTTCGCGCTCAATGGCGCCTGAGGGTTCCGGCGTTGCATGGGATGTTTGCTGGACGCGCGCCCGGGCTGCAAAGATGGGCCGATAACTGCCGAGAGCCACGGTGATGACCGTCTCTTCGTCCTTGCCTTCCGAGCCGTAGAACAGTTCGAGCTTTTTGCGCAGATGCGCCATCTGCACCCGGACAATGTTGTCGTCCAGAGGGTTGAAGTCGCTGCGCCGGCCCAGTGCGCGGTGGGCGATCTCCGACTCGCGAATCGGCTCCTCGGGGTGGAGAATCGTCTGCCGGACAATAAAAAGCAGGATGTCGCGGAGCTGGGTCGCGCGCGAGAGAGCAGAACTGCCCGCGGCTCTGCAGGCGATGAGCCAACGGGAGTCGGCTTCCAGAGCGGCATCGTCCGGGGAAAGTGGCCGGGATGTCCGATATTTTGCCTTCACGGTCCTCCCATCTGCAGAGCGACGCGATAACGTTATCCCAGTCTTCTTCAGCACGCGTCGATCTGAAATTAGCATACACTCAATGGTTTGTATCCCTCACAAAAATAGGATGTTTTACGTAAAAAACCATTAAGGGAATTACCGTAGCATAAATTCACTCCCCAAGCGTATCGCCCATCGGCGAGATTGACTTGTCTCGATGACGCGGCATTTCTGCGTGCGCAACTTGTTGCAGGCGCGGAGATTGGATGCGGCGAACGAGAAGAGGAACCGGCTTCAGTGCAGACATCAGGTCGGCGCGGAGCGGGGGCTGGGCGCGGTTGGACGACAAATGAGGACCGCGTGAGCCCGACAGGATTTCAACAACAGGAACTCCCATCCGCGGGCGGCAATCGCGCCCCGGGAACTCGGGACCGCAAGCAACAGTTTTTCTGAAGCGCGTTGCCATCGTGGCAAACGCTGAAAGGATGGAGGCAATCGATGAAGAGGCAAACAAGGGCATCAGGCCGGATTTTCCGGGCGATGCTCGTGGTGCTGACGGCCGCATGCATGCTCGTGGGTATCACCAGGAGCGCAATGGGGCAGGGCACGACGGGTACGATTACGGGAACGGTGAGCGATCCGAGCGGTTCGGTGGTTCCCGGCGCAACGGTAACCATCAGGCAGATGGAAAACAACGCGGTGAAGGTCCTGACCAGTTCCGAGGCCGGCACCTACAAAGCGACCCTGCTGCAGCCGGGCACCTATTCCGTCAAGGTGGAAAAGGCCGGCTTCAAGTCCTATGAGCAGACGATGATCGTGCTGACCATCGATCAGGTTGCCCTGATCGACGCGCAGCTTACGGTGGGATCGCAGGCCGAGAGCGTGGAAGTGACCAGCGCGGGGCCGGTGATCCAGACCGAAGATTCTTCGGTGGGCCAACTGATCGATGCGCAAGCGATCCAGAACACGCCGCTGAACGGGCGCTTGAGCGTTATGGGCCTGATCGCGCTGGCTCCCGGCATGCAGGGCGTGGGCGCGCAGGACCAGATGGCGACGCGTGGCCTCACCTTTGCCGCCGGCACCGGTAGCCGCAACTCCTACGGCGGCCTGGGCGTCATCTTCGACGGCGTCATCAACAAGGAAATCACCCTGCAGCGCGGCGAGCCGGAGATTCCCTCGCTGGATGCTCTCTCGCAGTTCAAGGTTCTATCCACGGGCGCTTCGGCAGAGTTCAACGAACCCACGCAGATCATTGTGGTTTCGGCCTCGGGCGGCAATGCCTTCCACGGCTCTCTGTTTGAGTTCAACCGCTCAAAGGGCACGGCGTCGAAGAACTTCTCGTTTGTCGCGCCTGCCTCGACCCCGGCTCGTCCTCCTTACGAGCGCAATGAGTTCGGCGGCAGCCTGGCGGGACCGATCCTTCTGCCTCATTACAATGGCAAGGATCGTTCGTTCTTCTTCTTTGCGTACGAGGGTTTCCGGCTGACGCAGTCTTCGTCGAAGAACACGCAGCAGCCGACTGCGCTGATGCGCCAAGGCATCTTTACCGAGTTCGCATCGACGATCACCGATCCGACGACGGGCACGGCCTTCACGGGCAACACCATTCCGACGGGCCGCCTGAACCCGGTTTCGCTGGCATTGATGAACAAGTTGATGCCGACGCCGACCACCACCGGAACCGGCACCAACACCTACGAGATGGTTCCCTACACCAGCAACGTGGACCGCATCTCGCTGCGTCTGGACCACAAGATCAACGACAACAACTCGCTCCGCTTCACGTGGCTGCGCGCCTTCTACGGTCCCAACTCGACCGTGGGCAACGACAGCCTGCAGGGCGGCAACTCCGGCGACGGCGAGCACAACTCGCACTTCACGCTCGGCTATACCCACACCTTCTCTCCCACGCTGGTCATGGACATGAACAGCGACTTCTTCCACCTGCCCATCTACCGCACTCCGCAGAACGTGGGCACCAAGTGGGAGACGATCATTCCCGGCCTGACCACGCAGTTGATCGAGGGCGCGCCGCAGATCTCCATCACCAATATCCAGTCGATCTCCGAATCGGGTTCGAAGGATCTGGAGCAGGCCGCGCAGTTGAATGCGTCGATCACCAAGGTTCTGGCCCGGCACACGATCAAGGCCGGTGGATCGTATGTGTACGACAACCACTGGAACATGTCGGCGCAGAGCCCGCAACGCGGCTCCTACGCTTTCACCTCGCAATACTCCGGCCTCGCCTTTGCGGACTTCCTGCTGGGCCTGCCCACCACCACGCAGCAGGCAACGCCTTCGTTCCTGCCTACCCGCAACATCTCCAGCCAGTGGGCCGGCTACGTCCAGGATGACTGGAAGCCGATCTCGAAGCTGACCATCAACGCTGGCGTTCGCTACGATCTGCAGTGGTTTGCTCCGGGACCGTATAACCAGAATTCGCTGTGGATTCCCTCGATGGGCAAGGTCGTTGTCTTCGGATCGAGCTATCCGTCGGCGGTCATCAGCCAGCAGCAGTCGGTTCTGGCGGCGAACAACCTGATCACGCTTTCTTCGGCAGCGGGACTCTCCAACAATCCCTTCTCCTACCTGGGACGGCCGAGCAAGAACATTGCGCCGCGCCTGGGCTTTGCCTACCAGGTTATGCCGAACACCGTAATCCGCGGCGCTTTCGGTCTCTACTTCAACCTGCTTCCCGCGTCGTATGTCGGCAGCATGTTCGGCAACCTGCCGTTCACGGCCAGCCTGACCTACACCAACACAACTCCTTACTCGCCCACGGGCACCTTCACGATGAGCGCGCCCTTCACGGGCACAGGCTCGGCGAACGGCCGTCCTTCGGTGAACGCCGAGCATCCGCTGACGACGCCCTATACCGAGGAGTACAACCTGGCGATGGAACACCAGTTCCGCCACGGCATCGACGTGCGCGTGGGCTATGTGGGCCAGCACAACCTGAAGCAGAACAACTACGGCGGCTCGGGCAACTACGCGCCGAACCTGAACTACGCTTCGCCGTTCGACATCACGAAGACGGCAGCGGCGCAGTCGCCCTACCCGGTGCTGGGCACGATTGCTTATAACCAGGACCCCATCTTCCACAGCATTATGAACTCGCTGCAGGCGGGTATTCACAAGCAGTATGCGAACGGCGTGGCCGTCGGCGCTGAGTACCAGTGGACCCGCGTGCTGGGCACGGAGAACGTCGAGGATCCCTCGGGCAAGAATCCGCGCGACAGCTATGGGCCGATCTCGGGCATCACGCCGCAGGTTCTGCAGGCGAACTTCTCGTATGCGTTGCCGGTCGGCAAGGGCAAGCTGTTCTTCGCCAATGCCTCCGCCTTGACCAACAAGGCGATCGGCGGCTGGGAAGTTTCCGGTGTGGTGAACTCGCAGAGCGGCCAGCCGTTCTCGGTTAGCTACAGCGCAACGACCACCAAGACGCTGCCGGGCCTGGTGAGCGGCCGCGCCAACGTGGTTCCGGGCGTGCCTCTCTATCCGGGCAAGAAGACGCGCACACAGTGGTTCAACCCGGCGGCCTTTACCGCGCCGACCGACGCCAACGGGAATGCCGGCGGCGCCTATGGAACCAGTGGCTACGACATGTTGCGCGGGCCGAAGTTCAACGATGTCGATCTGAACCTGAAGAAGAACACCGTCTTCGCCGAGCGCTACAACGTCCAACTCCGCGCCGACGCCTTCAACCTGTTCAACCATCCGAACTTCGGAACTCCCAACGCGGCGATCAGCAATCCGTCCAACGTGGGCACCATCACCTCGACCTCCGGCACGCCCAGCTATGAAGCGCGCACCATGGAGTTCGCGGTGAAGTTCACCTTCTAACCAGTCCCTGCGGCATCGATGAATGCCGCAGCCGATTGCCGATCGCCAGCGCTGTCTCCTTCGTCAGGAGGGGCGGTGCTGGCGGCGGCGCATCCAACGCTGCCAGCCGGGCAACCAGCAAACAGCAGATCGATTTCGCGCAGGGACGCGCACAATCAGCGGGTGAAGTCATCCACGGTTTTGCTCGGTTCTTTTTGTGCTTGAATGTCGAACGCAGCACATACCGTTTCCGCCGGCCCGCGGGATAAGTTGTAACTACGGGGATGAAATGACTCGAATTTGGAAGCAGACAAGGATAGCCTTGCTGCCGATTGTTTTTCTTGCCTTGTCGTCACTCCATACCCATGGCGCGCCGCGCCATCCGAATGTGGCTTCGCTCGACAAGAACAGCCGCGAGATTTACGAGATCGCCATGCAATGGGGCGACCGGCAATGGGATGCGAAGAGTGCCTTGTGCAGCGCGCCTGAGGGGCCACGCTTGCTGCCGGCAAATCCGCACTCCGGCGGCGTTCATGTGAATACCTACTTCATGGTGCGTGAGTCGTCGTGGTATGCCGTCGGCCTGCTGCTGCGCGACGGGCCGGGCGACCGCGAGCGCGCGGTCCAGGTGCTCAACGCCGTGCTGAAGGCGCAGTACCGCGAGCCGGGCAAGCGCTGGGACGGTACATTCCGCCGCACGCCCACCGAGCAGGCCTCCGGCGACCGCGCCGCCATGTGGCGGTCTTACGATCCCAACTGGCGCGTCTTTATCGGCACCGCCTTTGCCATCGTTCTAAACGAGTATCCGGACCGGATTCCGGCCGAGTTGCGCAGCCGGCTGATGGAGTCCATCGACTACGCCATTGCTGGCGAGATCCACGAAGGCCGCCTGCTGCCCTCGTATACCAACATCGCGCTGATGTACGGCTACCTGTGGAGCTATGCCGCGGAAAAGGGCGGCAAGCCGGAGTGGAAGGAACCCGCCCAGAAGTGGCAGGACGAGGTTTACCGGCTCTACAAGGAGCACGAGGCCTTCAACGAATACAACTCGCCCACCTACGGCGGCACGGATCTGTTCGGTCTTGCCTTGTGGCGCGATTACGGCCAGACGGAGCACACCCGGGCCATGGGCCGCGAGATGGAAGACGGCCTGTGGCGCGCGACTGCTGACCTGTACAACGCGAACCTGCGCAACATCTCCGGCCCCTACGATCGCTCCTACGGGATGGACATGCAGAGCTACGTGAGCGTGATGGGACTATGGCTGCGCATGAAGATGGACGCGGCGAAAGCACCGCTGACCAGCTTCGAGCCACCCGTGGACCATGTGGCCGACCTGTGGTTCATTCCGGAGATGGTGATTCTGGATGCGCGGATTCCAGACGACGCCATGAAGAGCTTCCTCGGCTTCACCGGCGAGCACCAGGTGCGGCGGCCCATCGAAGGCCCGCGCGTGGCCACCGCATGGATCGGTAAGACGCTGATCTACGGCGGCGAGATCACGGGCCGCACGCGGGGCGTGGATGCGGCCAGCCAGTTCCATCCGGTAACGGCGCAATGGCTTGCGGCAGGCGGCAAGATCGGCTGGATCAACCTGATCCGCTGCCCGTTCATCGATGCCGATGCCACGAAGAATGGCATCGACATCGCTACGGCCCCGGGCGATGTGACCTTCCGCATCGACGCGCCGGGCGTGAAGACAGCCGACGCAGCGGCAGGCGAGTGGAATCTGTCGGGACTCGATGTGCGGATTGACTCGGATGCGAATGGTTTTAGCGCAGAGCAGGGCGAAGGATACATCGACGTCACCTATACGGGGATGACAAAGATGACATTGCGCTTTGTGCAGGACGGCAGGTAAGAACGAAGCGGCGTGCTGCCAACGAAGGTTATCGATTCTTGAGGGACTTCCTCCTCCGAGCGGGGCGTTTGCAACAACGCCCCGCCTTTTTTTGTTTGCCGAATCATCGGCGGCCCCATTTACGCCGGCAGCGATTACAGCGTTTTCGATTCTGCTCTTTACAGAAAGCGTATCGCCAAGTGGCTTTTTCCCCAAGAAAAAGCCACCTTTGATGTACTTCCAATGTGCACATATGAATCGAAAGCGCTCTAGCGTACCTTGAGGACGATGATGGTTTCGTCGTCGAAGCGCTCGTGCGCGCCCTGGAAGCGGGCAACATCGGCGAGGATTGCCTCGGCGATTTCGGACGCGGACTCGTCGCGAGAGGCGCAGAGAATCGCCGCCAGGCGCTCGTTGCCGTACATCTGCTCCAGGCCGTTTTCGGCGTCGAGGATGCCGTCGGAGACAAAGACGATGGCGTCTCCGGGTTGAGCTTGCACGGTGAGTTGGTCGTAGTCCACGGTGGGGAACAGCCCGAGCGGGAAGCCTTCCGCCTTCATGATCTGCGACTGGCCCTGCCGGCAAAGGAGGGGTTGCACAGCCCCGGAGTTGGCCACGGTGAAGGTGCGGGTCTTGTCGTCCCAGAGGGCGAAGAGCATGGTGACATACTGCGATTCGAGTTTGCGCTCCTGCAGGGCGTCGTTGAGCAACGAAAGCATCTGGGCCGGGCCGGGCTGCTGGGCGGCGGCGGCGCGCATGATGCCGCTGACAAGGGCGGCGAACAGCGCGGCTGGCGCGGCTTTCCCGCTGACGTCGCCGAGGACGATGGCGGTGCGTGCGGGCCCATAGTCGAGGAAGTCGTAGAGGTCGCCGCCGATGGTGCGCGCCGGCAGGAAACGTACGGCCATCTCCGCGTTGGGGAGCGAGGGCGCCGAAGGAGGCAGCAGCCGCAACTGCACCTCGCGCGCCATGGCGATGTCGCGCTCCAGTTGCCGTTCCTGGTTGCGGACGGTCTGGTAGAGACGGGCGTTCTCAATGGCGATGGCGACCTGGGCGGCGAGCGTGGCGATTACGCGCTCATGCTCTTCGGTAAAGAAGTGACAGCGGGTATGCTCAAGGTCGAGCACGCCGATAATGTTGCCCTTGTAGAAGAGCGGCACCACCAGTTCCGAGCGCGTCTCCTCGTTCATGGGCAGGTAGCGCGAGTCTTTGCGTACGTCGGGCACATTGATGATGCGCCACTCGCGCACCGCCGCGCCCACCAGTCCGCTGTTGATGGCGATCCGGCGGAGCGGAGGGTGCGTATAGCCGAAGCGCCAGGCGTAGCGCGTCACCAGCATATCGCCCTTTTCGTCCAGCAGCATGACGGTGAACATCTGGTAGTCGATGAGGCGGCGCAGCAGTTGTCCGACGCGTTCCAGCAGCGGCCCGAGTTCGAGAATCGACGCAATCTCGACGGAGATCTCGTTGAGCACCTCGAGGGTCTGGGCCTGGCGGGAGACGCGCGTGTACAGCCGGGCGTTCTCAATGGCGGCGGCGATGCGGGAGGCGGTGAGGGTAAGGACGCGGAGGTGCTCGGGACGGAAGTAGCCGGCCTCTTCGCTCTCCAGATCCATGACGCCGATCAGGCGGTTCTTGGCGATCAGCGGCACCGCCAGTTCCGAACGCACGTCCGGGTTGGCGCGGATGTAATTCTCTTCGGCGTCTACGTCGTTGACGAGCATGGGTTGCCGGGTGAGGGCAACCTGGCCCACGATGCCCTTGCCGACAGGAATCCTCATGCGTTCAACCTCGGGCGTGTGGCCGATCTGGAAGCGCATGCGCAGCTCGTGGGTGCGGTCGTTCAGCAGCAGAATGGCAAAGATGCGGTAGTGGATGATGGCGTGCGCCAGCTCCGAGGTTCGATTCAGCAGCGTCTGCAGGTCGAGCGTGGTGTTGAGCGCATCGGTCAACTGCATCAGGTAGGCGACGTCGGCCGCCTCCACGCGGGCGTTCACCGGATCCAGCGGCACAGAGCTCGCCGGGCGGTAATCGCCCTCGAACTCATGGACGTCCTTCGGATTGGAAGATTTTCTTGTCATGAGGTTTGAAGGGAATCATAGCGTATGCCCATGAACGCGGAACAGTGAGAACTCTGCGCCGCGCTGTTACCGATTTGGTCCTTAAGAGTTGCGGGACTGTCTGGGCGCTCCATCCCAGGATTCCGGCGGCGTCTTTGCTATTGGCGCCCGGGTGGGATAGCGCGTTGGATCTCTCCCGGGCCGGATGAATAGCGCGGCGAACGAGGAAGTTGCCGGGACTTCCGTCGAACTTCGGGCGCTACGGCAGCCGAAACGCACAGGCGCGCCAGCGGCCCGTGCTACTCCGCGCCGAGTTCGCGAACGATGGCGACGGATGCCGAGGCGCCGATGCGGCTGGCTCCGGCTTCCAGCAGGCTACGCACATCGGCCAGCGTGCGGATGCCGCCCGAGGCCTTAACGCCGCAGCGGCCGCCGGCTACGCCGCGCATCAGCGCCACGTCTGCCGGCGTTGCCCCGCCTTTGGCGAATCCGGTGGAGGTCTTGATAAAGTCGGCTCCCGCCTGGATGGCGATCTCCGAACCGCGCAGCTTCTCTTCTGTGCTCAGCAGCGCGGTTTCAAGGATCACCTTGAGGATTGCTCCATTGTGGTGCGCTACAGAGGCCGCTGCGCGAATGGCATGATGCACGGCCTGGTGGTTGCCGCTCTTGAGCTGGCCGATGGGGATCACCATGTCCAGCTCCCTGGCGCCCAATTTGGTGAGTGCGGCAGCTTCCTGGCGCAGGGTGGAAGCCAGAGAAGCGCCCAGCGGGAAGCCGATGACCACGCCGACGGGAACTCCCGTCCCGGCCAACGCGCCGACGGCCGTCGCCGCCCACGCGGGATTGACCATGGCGCAGGCAAAGCGGTAGCGATAAGCCTCGCTGCAGAGATCTTCCACCTGGGTGCGGGTTGCGTCCGGCTTCAGCAGAGTGTGGTCGATGACCGCAGCAAGGGCCTGCCAGCTTGCCAGCGCGTGCGCGGCAAAAGCGGCCGAGTCAAAAGAGCCATTATCAAATTCGAGATCCGTGGCGTCGATCGTGTTGGAAGCGCTCATCGTTTACAACTCCTCACTGGCGGCAAAGCCGCGTTCCCGGCTTGCTGCACACTCTTCGGGGTTGAGTATAGAACCAGGGAGGCGTACCTCCAACTCCGCGGCCAGCTTCGACCCGCACAAGGACGAGCCGCGGCGGAGGAGTCATCTGGCTCCCCGCAGAACCGAGCTGCGTCTCACGAAGGCTTATTCAGGATGATCCGGGGACATCAGGCAGATGTCCGGCAGGTTCCGATAGCGCTCCGCGTAGTCCATCCCGTAGCCGATCACAAAGAGGTTGGGGATCGAGAAGCCCACATAGTCGGCCTCGATCTTCTCAATGCGCCGCGAGGGCTTGTCGAGCAGAGTGGCGATCTTCAGGCTCTTGGGCTTTTGCTGGAGGAAGAGCTTGCGCAGGTACGACAGGGTCAGGCCGGTGTCGAGTATGTCCTCGACCACGAGCACGTTCTTGCCTTCGATAGGATGGTCCAGATCCTTGATTAACTTGACCGCGCCCGACGAGCGCTGGCCGTTGCCGTAGCTCGATGTGGCCACAAAGTCGAAGGTTGCGTCTGCCTGGATCGACCGGGAAAGGTCGGCCAGGAACGGCGCCGCTCCCTTGAGCACGCCCACCATGACCAGCTTTTCGCCGTTCAGGTCGCGGGTGATTTGCTCACCCATCTCAGCCACGCGCTTGGCAATCTGCTCGCGGGTATAAAGGACTTCAAGACCGGTGTAGGTATTGGTAGCCATACTTAAGTATCGCGCGAATTCTCGATGGGTTGGCTGTGAAAATCTCGTACCGTGGAGTGCGGCCCTGTGTTTGCAGTCTTCTTCATGCCAGCCGCGTCTATACTTAAGAAACCATGCTGCCCTATCTGCACATTGCCAACCTGAACGTTCCCACCTTCGGCCTGATGCTCTGGCTGGCTGCGGTAGCCGCCGCCTTTGTCATGGACCGGGCTTTTCGCCGCGCACACATTGAAGCCGACGCAGTGGGCATGGTGGCCATTACCGTGGTGATGGGCATCGTCGGCGCCAAACTGTGGCACGTGGTCGATACGCCGTTCGAGTTCCGCGAACTGGGCTGGAAAGCTCTCTGGGATTCGGCCGGTTTTGCGTGGTTTGGCGGGTTGGTGCTGGGCATCGCGGCGCTGGTTTTTCAGGGCTGGTGGGCGAAGATCGGCGGCCTGCGCACGCTCGATCTGGCGGCTCCGGCGGCGGCTATTGGCTACGGCATTGGCCGCGTGGGCTGCTTCCTTTCCGGCGATGGCTGCTACGGCCTGCCGACCAATCTCCCCTGGGGCATGAGCTTTCCCAACGGCATTGAGCCCACGCTGGCGCGGGTTCATCCCACGCCGCTTTACGAACTCATCGCCGGTCTTGTCATCGGCGCGTGGCTCTGGTGGCGGGGCGGCAAGCCGCACAATACGGGAGCAATGGTAGGGCAGTACCTGCTGCTGAGCGGCATCGCCCGCTTTCTGGTGGAATTCATCCGCCGCAATCCCAAGATTCTCTGGGGATTGTCGAATGCGCAACTGGCCAGCCTGGGCTCAGTGCTGGCGGGGATTGTGCTGATCGCCTGGGCATCGAGCCGCCCGGCGGCGGCGCTGGAAACCACAGTTCCCGCTACCGAATAATCTGCTTGATCCAACCCGGAATCCGCCGCTGAGGCGGGCACATTTTCTAAAGCCGCTTGATAAAGGCCATTGCCTCTTTGAGCTGGGGGAATAGCGCTTCTTCCGCCTTGAACTCGCGGGAGTGGACGCAGCGCCGCAGTCCGCGCATCTTGACCGGGTGCTTCAGGTGGAGCATCTCGTGATAGAGCAGGTACTCGATGGCGTAGCGCGGGCTGGATGGCCGGTCAAAGACGCGGCTGACGACGATGGTGTTGTGGGCGGCGTCGTAGTGGCCCAGGGAGCGGCGTGCGTGGTGCTCGCTCCAGGTCAGGTCGGGCCGTCCCAGCATCCCCCCGAAGAAGCGCTGGTTGAGCGTATCGAAAACCTCGTCGAGATTGTAAAAACGGCCTTCGGGGCCGAAGTAGCGCTTGGCACCCCGCGCTGCCCGGATCTGCTCCGTCTGGCGGGCCACGGCGGTGGAGGAGGCAAAGCGTTTGTAGCGCAGATTGTGCGCCGCCTCGATCGGCTTGCGGTAGAGCTTGGCCAGCAGAATGTGCGCGATGGAGTGGATGACCGGCTCCGGCGCGCCCTCCAGCAGGTCGGAGAGGCTGACGAAGATCTTGCCTTCGCGCAATCGGATGGTGGTGTTGAGAGAGACAAATCGCCGGAAGCGCACCGCGATGGGCGGCATGGGCGCGCGCGGACGCAGCGCGCGATACTCCAGCTCAAAGATGGGAACGACTTCGACAGCCACCATCCGCAGAATAGCATCCGGAACTGGCAGAGAGCAGGGGGTAGGCTGCCCTGCGCACAGATGCATCCTGCTTTCCGTCCGCTTTTATTTTGGCTCCCAGCGGTCCTGGCCCTCTTCGTCCTTGTGTTCCTTGAAGTAGGCGGTTTGTTCGGTGAGCAGGTGCGCGGCGTCGCCGGAAAGATCCTCGCAGCTCTCGATGGCTTCCTTGCGAGCCACATCGAAGCCGGGCTCCCCGGCCAATGCGCGCAGGATTTGCAGCCAGCGCGGCGCAGCCTCGGTGAGGGCCTTGAGGCTCTTGCGCAGATCGGCCTTGCGTTCGCTGTAGGTGTCCAGATTGTCGCTCAGCTCGTCCAGCAGCGCGGTTAGATTCTGGAGTTCGTCGCTCAGGCGCCGGCTGCGTGCGTCGGAGTGCGCGCGGTTGCCGAGCGCCTTGATGGCGTCGGCATGTTCGCCGATGAATTTTGTATAGAGTGCGATGCGCGCATCCGGATTGATGCCGGCTTCGGCAATCTGGTCCATCTGCGCCTCGGTCAGCGGCTCGCGCTTCTGCTTCTGGGCGGACAGCGGAGTGAGCGGCAGGACGCAAAGGAGAAAGGCGGCGAAGCACTGCATGGAACGCATGGTGTCGGTCTCCCGCGCATCCATTCAAGCACAGATCGTTGCTTCTGAGAAAGCGTGTGAGTGTTTTTGCCCCCGCCCGGGTCTGTTCCCACCAGGAGAGCGCCATTGCCCGCTACGTGGGAACAGACCCTGACAGTCCCTTGCGGTCTCTAGTTGTTGCGGAAAACCTGCAGCATGATCTCGGTTTGAGTAAGGTTGACCTGGGCCAGGGTCTGCTCAACGAGCGCGCGGTCTCCGAGGCTGGAGGAGTGCAGCATCTCGTTCAGCCGGAAGGCGGTATGCCGCAGCAGTATCTCTGTGTCCTTCAGCCGCTTGTCGTTTTGGGCGAGGGACGAATGGACCTTTTGCGCCGTCTCCTGAATCTGTTTGAGCAGAGTGGAAGCCTGCAGCACATCCCCGGCGGCGTAGCGGACAAGGCTGAGTTCGGTCATCTGGTGCGCCAGTTGGGCGTAGAGGAAGCACTGCTCCCGGAGCGGAGCCTGCAGGACTCTGGCTTGTAGAGCGGCAATCGCCGCAGGATTCGGTGGTTTGTTATCGAGCCCCGAGGCGCGCGCCGCAGTCGTGCTTGTTCCCAGCGCCGCCAGCATCGCAATCGCAATCAGAATCCGCATAGGCACCTCCGCGGAGACGATCTGATCCCAAGGTTCCGTTATAGTGGCGCAAATTCGGCCGGTTGGCAAGAGAGAAATTGGACGCAAGGGAAATTCGCCGCTGCAGGACGAGCCTTTGCGGCTCCGCGCGCAGCGGCCAAGGGCGAGGATTGCGCTGGAAGGGCGCTATTTTTCCAGCACTTGCAGCCGTTGTTTGGCCTGCCACTCCTGATTGGGAAATTTGCCCGCCGCGGAGTCGAGGAAGTGGTGGTAGTAGGCAGCCGCCTGGGTTTTCTCGTGCAGCGCGTCGTAGGCCGTGGCCCAGAGGAAGTAGGTGGAGGTGTTCTCCGGCAGAAATTTTGAGCGCGCGGTGAGCGCGTGGATGGTTTCCGCGGGCTGATTGATGCGCGAAGCGGCAAAGGCCAGCCCGCTCCAGCCGTCGCCGCTGGCCGGGTCAATCTTCGTGGCCTTGTCGAAGGCGGCAAAGGCATCGGCAAAACGGCCCAGGCGGACCAGGTTCTGCCCATGCGCCACCAGCAGGTCCGGGGCCTCGGGCGATGCGGTCAGCAGCTTCGCATACAACTGGTCGGAGCCGGCGTCGTCGCCGGCTTCCGAGAGCACTTCGGCCAACATGCGGGTGATGGCCGCGTCTTCAGGATGGCCGTCATGCAGCTTTCGAAGCATGGGAAGCGCCTCAGCCTTGTCCTGCGCGGCCAGTACGGCAGCCAGTTGAGCGGTCAGCGCCGGATCGTCCGGCAGCTTCTCCAGGGCCGCGCGCAGCAGCGCCTCAGCCTCAGGGAACTGCTTGTTGGCGATGAGCAGGTGGGCGAGGCCGGCATTGGCCGGGGCTGACTTGGGGTCCTTGGCCAGCAGGCGGCGGTAGGCGGCTTCGGCCTGATCCTTCTGCCCGGCTTGTTCGGCCAGGCTGGCGGCCATCAGCGTGTCCTCAGGGGTCTCCGGCGAAAGCTTGAGGGCTTCCAGCAGATCGTTCGACGCAGCCTCGGTGTCGGGCCCGTCCCCGGCGGAAAGCCGGTCGATCTGGGCCAGTGCTCTCCATGCGCGCGCCTTCAGCGCTGGGCCGGCATCTCCCGGGTCCAATCGGGTGGCGGCAGCCAGTTCCGGACGCGCATCGTCGGGCCGATTCTGCCGCGCCAGCAGCAGTCCCAGGGAGAGGTGCGACTCAAAGGAGTTCGGATTCGCATCGATGGCGCGCCGATAGTATCCGGCAGCTTCGTCCAGACGATTCTGGGTATCGGCCACGTAGCCGGCGTCGAACAGTGCGCGCGCATCGGTGGGATGGGCCGTGAGCCACAGGTTCAGCTTGGCCTCGGCGGCCTTCCAGTCGGCGCTGGAGATGGCGGTTTCGGCCGCCAGCACTTCCCCTGAGGGAGGCTGCGGCGCGGCATCCGGAGCGGGAGCCACCTCCACACCTTGCTGCGGCAAACTGGAGGACGATTCCTGAGCAAACCCAGTAGAGGACACGGAAATCGAAGCAAGGAGCAAAACATAAAAGGAAAAACGAAACACGAGATACCTCAACTGTCAGTTTAACGTTCCAGGCGTTGCTGAATCTTCCGGATCTGGCTGGGACGGCTGTGAGTTCGACGCGCCCACTTGGCGGTGGGAATCAGGCAAATCGCGAGCGTGGAGCAGAAGTGACCATAATTGCCTCCGAAGTGGGGCCATAGTGAACCGAGGAGAGTGATCATGGACGAGCAATTCGTGAATCCCGAAGTGGCGAAGCTGGACGAAGAGACCGAATCGACTGAATCCGCCGAGAAGAAGATTGAGCACATCGCCGAAAAGGCCGCGGTGAAATCGACAAAGACCGTGCAGAAGAACGAGAAAAATCAGAAGATCTTCACGATTTAACCGGCATTCCAGGACGCTCAATCCAGACCAAGCAGTCCTGGAATGCACTGGTGCGCCCAGAAAGACAGGTGATTGCATGACCACTGCCAAGATGAGCTACATACCGCTCAACTCGGCGTATCTCTGCCAGGACTGTGACGCCGTTGGCAACAGTTCGATGCATTGTCCGGCGTGCGCGTCAGAGGCCCTGATGGGGCTGGCGTGTGTGTTTGACCGCAGAGAAACGGTCGCTGGAAAGAACCTGTTTCTGCTTTCCGCTCTGGCGGCGTAAACGATCCCGTCCAGGTGCGCGCTTTCGCTCAGACGTACTCCTTTTCCAGCTTCTGCTCGCGGATGCCGCCGGAATTTTTCGCATTCCCGCCCCTCGGAGTTCGGCAGCCTTGCCCTCCCATAGATCGCCGCGCCCTATAATAAAGAATGGACTGTGTGGCGGCGGGCCTTTCTGCAAGAGCGGCGACACGGCAGGCCAACTTCTTCCCGGTGCCTTCCCTTTGAACGATGCGATTGTTATCCGCGGCGCGCGGACGCACAACCTGAAGAACATCTCCTGCGATATCCCGCACGGCAAACTGACGGTGGTCAGCGGCGTGTCGGGCTCGGGCAAGAGTTCGCTGGCCTTTGACACGATCTATGCAGAGGGGCAGCGCCGCTACGTGGAGTCGCTCTCGGCCTATGCGCGGCAGTTTCTGGAGCGCATCGAGAAGCCGGACGTGGACGAGATCGACGGGCTTGCGCCGGCCATCGCCATCAAGCAGAAGAACTCCACGCGCAACCCGCGCTCGACCGTCGCCACGGCCACGGAAATCTACGACTACATGCGCCTGCTCTACGCGCGCTGCGGAACCGTGTACTGCGTCCACTGCGACGGGCTGGTGAAGCGCGACTCGGTGGATGAAGCTACCGACGCCGTGCTGGCGCTGGGCGAAGGGACGCGGCTGCAGGTCTTCTTTCCCATTGTTGTGGCCACACCCTCTCCGGACGATGCGGCCAAGCCAGCCAAAGCCGCGGCGAAGACCGCCAAGGCCACGACGCGCGCCACGAAATCGCCGAAGGCCACTGCCGTTTCTCCTGAAGCGCTGCACGCCGAAACCCTCAAAGCGCGTCTGGCCGAACTGCGCGCGGCGGGCTTCAACCGGCTCTGGCAGCGGGGCACGCTCTTTGAGTTTTCCACGCCCGAGTCGTTGCTGGATCTGGACCTGACGCTGCCCGTCTTCGTTTTGCTTGACCGCATCGTGGTCAATGCCGAAAACCGTTCGCGCATTGTGGATGCCATCGAGGTGGCCTATCGCGAGGCCGGTGAGGCGATCTTTGAAGAGGTTCCGCGGGAGGAAGAGGCTCCGCGCCGCAGGCTGCGTTTTTCCGGGGCGTTCGAGTGCACCAGTTGTCACCGGCCTGGCCGCGAGCCGGAGCCGCGCCTGTTCAGCTTCAACAATCCCTTCGGCGCATGCCCGCGCTGCCAGGGCTTTGGCAACACGGTGGACTTCGATCTGAACCTGGTGATCCCGGACAAGAACCTGAGCCTGGCCGACGGCGCCATCGATCCCTGGAACCGTCCAAAGTACCGGCCTTGGTACTCGGAACTGCGCAAGCGCGCCGCCGAACTGGGCGTTCCGCTGGACGTGGCGTGGCGCGATCTGCCCGAGCAGGCGCGCGAAGTTGTGCTGCGCGGCAAGGAAGGCTTTGCCGGCATCTACGGATTCTTCGCGCAGATGGAGAAGAAGAAGTACAAACTCCACGTGCGCGTGATGCTGAGCAAGTATCGCGGCTATGCGGAGTGTCCGGACTGCCGCGGACAGCGCCTGCGCGCTGAGGCTCGTTCGGTTCGCCTGGCGGGCAGGAATATCTGCCAGGCTTCCGCGATGACCATCGCCGAGGCGCGGCTGTTCTTCAATGCGCTGAAGCTGACGCCGATGCAGGACGAGATTGCCGGACCGATTCTGCTGGAAGTGCGGCAGCGGCTCAGCTTTCTGGATGCGGTCGGCCTGGAGTATCTCACGCTGGACCGGCTGGCCTCCACGCTCTCCGGCGGCGAGGCTCAGCGCATCCAACTGGCCACTTCGCTGGGTTCGCGGCTGGTGGGCGCGCTCTATGTGCTCGACGAGCCCTCCATCGGGCTGCACACGCGCGACACGGCGCGGCTAATTCACATCCTCGAAGAGTTGCGCGACCTGGGCAACACGATCATCGTCGTCGAGCACGATTCCGACGTGCTGCGCGCCGCCGATCATCTGCTGGACCTGGGGCCGGGCGCGGGCGAATTTGGCGGCAAGCTGCTGGCCGAGGGAACGCTGGCCGAGATCGAGGCCAATCCCAATTCGCTTACGGGCCGCTATCTTTCCGGCAAGATCGCAATTCCAGTGCCCACGCGGCGGCGCGCGCCGGGGCGCGAACGGCTGATCCTGCGCGGGGCCGAGGCCAACAACCTGCACGGCCTCGATGTGGAGATTCCGCTGGGGATGCTAGTGGCCATTACCGGAGTCTCCGGCTCGGGCAAGTCCACGCTGGTGCACCAGGTGCTATATCGCGCGGTTGCGCAGGCGCTTGGCCAGACCGACGGCGCCGACCCATCGGGGAGCTTCAAGTCGCTCTCCGGCGTCGAACGGCTGAACGATGTGGTGCTGGTGGACCAGACGCCCATTGGGCGCACGCCGCGCTCGAATCCCATCACTTACATCAAAGGTTTCGATCTGGTGCGCGATCTGTTTGCCGCGCAGCCGGACGCCAAGCGTCATGGGCTGACCCCGGGGCACTTTTCCTTCAATGTTCCCGGCGGCCGCTGCAACACCTGCGAGGGCGATGGCACGGTGACGGTGGAGATGCAGTTCCTGGCCGACGTCGAATTGCCGTGCGAGGACTGCAACGGCACGCGCTATCAGGCCAAGGTGCTGGAAGTCCAGTACAAGGGCAAGAACATCCACGAAGTGCTGCAGATGACGGTGAAGGAAGCGCTGCGCTTCTTTGCCGGGCAGAACCGGCTGATGGAGAAGCTGGCCGTGCTGGACGAGATCGGCCTGGGCTATTTGCGTCTGGGGCAGTCGGCCACCACGCTTTCCGGCGGCGAAGCGCAGCGCGTCAAACTGGCCGCGCATCTGGCGCAGGTGCGCGCCGCCAATGCCAACGCCAAGCCGTCGCAGGCCAGCCGCGTGCTGTACATCCTCGACGAGCCCACCACGGGGCTGCACTTTGACGATGTGTCAAAGCTGCTGACGGCCTTCCGCAAACTGATTGACGGCGGCGGTTCGCTGATTGTGATCGAGCACAACCTGGACGTGATCAAGTGCGCGGACTGGGTGATCGATCTGGGGCCCGAGGGCGGCGGCGGAGGCGGCAAGATTGTTGCCGAGGGCGCGCCCGAGGAGATCGCCGCGAATCTTCTCTCGCATACGGGCAAGTGGCTGGCGCGGATGCTCTGATTTTGCTTTAGGCCGCCCGCTCCGGTCCGAACTTTTGCCAGAGCGTCGAGATGGTTACCGCGGCCAGAATGCCGATGAACGGCAGGCTGGGGAAGTGGTATCGGTCCTGTGTGACCATTACGGCATAGAGGGCTGTGAAGTAAGCCCACAGCACCACCGCGGGCGCCGTGAAGAAGGCCCACATGCCATGGCGGGTCATCACCAGCGAACAGCCTGCCATGGCCAGCAGCAGCACAGTCCACCAGTAGAGATCGCTGAGCAGCTTCAGACGCCGTACGCCGCGCTCGCCGAAGCGGCTGGTGAGGGCCGCCAGGTTCCAGTGCACGCCGATGGTTTCGTGGTCGTGCAACCACACAACCTTTTTGAGCGACCGCACCACAAACCGGCCCGGGTACTGGCGAATATAGGCGCGCGCCTGAGCGGCCAGGTAGGCGTCGCGCACGCCTTCCGGCAGATTCACGGCCTCCGCGGGCAGATCCTCGGTGCCGCCGGGCCCGGCGGGGTTGTTGCCCATCCAGAAGTTGGGTCCGCCGTTCGTTGAGACCAGCTCGAAGCGTCCGAAGATGCGCGTGTTGCGGATGCTCCAGGGCGCAATTGCCACCGCCATCGCCAAAAGAGCCACCGCGGCCAGCAGCGCGGGGCGCAGGAATCGCCGCTCGCGATTGACCGTCAGCGCAAAAAGAACGGCCGGCAGCAACATTCCAACGGGCCGCAGGTAGCAGGCGGCCGCGCTCAGCAGCCCGACCAGGACGGCCTTTGCCCACGGATTCAGCCGTTCCTGCTCCCAGACAGTGAGCAGGAGAACCAGCAGGAGGTTGAAGATCAGTTCGCTGGCCAGCACCGTGGTGAACTCGATCTGTACCGGCCACAACGCCGCCAGCCCGCCGGCAATCAGCGCGACGCGCACGCCAAACCAGCGCTGCGCCAGGCGCATGGTGAGCCAGATCGTCGCCACCGAGATGGCGATGTTGAAGACGAGGATCGGCGCGAAGCCCTCTCCGAAGAGACGAAAGAGAACCGAGTAAAGGAAGGATGTTCCGACGGGCCAGTAGCCGGTGGGGTTGCCGGGCGACCAGCAATAGCCGAGGCCATGCGCGAGGTTCCGCGCCAGCAGATTGTAGACAACGCCGTCGGATACGGGCTCAACCGGCACAAGCAGCGCCCATACGGTGCGCAGCAGCAGGGCGATGGCCAGAATGCAGAAAAAATAGGTACTTGTCTGCCGGCGTCTATCGGTCCAAAACGTACGATTCCCCATCGAGTCATTCCTGCAGGTTGGCCATGAACCGAAGGTGGCAGGGAGAGGCTGGCCTTACCGGAGTGGACAGCTTAGCAGATTCGGCGGCGCGCTGGCCATTGAGTTTCCCCGCGGAATTCGATGTCTTGCCGGGCAGGCCGGTCCCGCGCCGGGAGGCCGATGCAGCAGGCCCAGGAATGCCGGAGTTGCCATCCATGCGTAAAGTTCGATACAAATGTGTGGGCCGGCAAGTATACGGTAAAGTTAACGTAAAAGTTGGGGCCTTCGGTCTGGCCGGCTAGCCCGCAAATTCTTTGGAGGATCATTTCGCCTTGAGCATTTCCGCAGGTTCCATCCCTACAGAGTCCCGCAACGGCGAGGACCTGGAAAATATCGAAGCCGCTTTGATTCCCGCGGGGCGGCTTGTGCCGTTCCTGGTGGTGACGTTTCTGTTTTTTCTGTGGGCCATTCCCAACAACCTGAACGACATTCTTATCCGCCAGTTCATGAAGTCGTTCAACATCAACCGCTCGGCGGCGGCCAACGTTCAAATCACTTTTTACGTCGGCTACTTTCTGCTTGCCTTTCCAGCGGCGCAACTGATGCGGAAGTTCGGCTACAAGATGGGGATTGTGACCGGGCTCATCCTGCTGGGCAGCGGGTGCTTTTTGTTTTATCCGGCAGCGCAGGCCGGGCTCTACTCGTTCTTCCTGGTGGCGCAGTTCGTGATTGCCAGCGGACTCTCGTTTCTGGAGACGGGGTCGAACTCGTTCATCGCGCAACTGGGGCCCGCAGGGTCGAGCGAGCGGCGGCTGAACCTGGCGCAGGCCTTCAATCCGCTGGGCTCGATTTCGGCCGGGCTGATCGGAACGCTGTTTATCTTTTCAGGCGTGAAGCTGAGCGACGTGCAAGTGGCGGCGATGCAGGCGGCAGGGACGTATCAGCAGTATCTGCACTCGGAGACGCTGCGCGTGGTGACGCCGTACCTGGTGCTGGGCACGATTGCGTTTGCATGGGCGGTGCTGATTCTGCTGACGAAGTTTCCGGTGCTGGGCGGCGAAGAGAAGCCTACGGAGAGCAAGCCGGCGGTGAGCGTGGAGCCGGTGAGCCTGTGGCAGCGGCACTTTGTGTTTGCGGTGGTGACGCAGTTCCTTTACGTTGGCGCGCAGGTGGGCACGTGGAGCTACTTCATTCCCTACGTGGAGGGCGCGACGGGAATTAGCGACAAGGCCGCGGGGTACATGCTGACGGGAACGCTGGCCGCGTTTGCCGTGGGACGGTTCGGGTCGTCGGCGCTGATGCGCTACTTCCATGCACGGACGCTGCTGGTGGTCTACGGTGTGGCGAATGTGATTCTGGATCTGGTTGCCATTGTGAATCCGAGCTGGGCAGGCGTGATTTGCCTGTTGCTGACGAGCCTGTTCATGTCGATCATGTTCCCGACGATCTTTGCGACGGGATTGAAGGGGATGGGCGCGAAGACGAAGATTGCCGGGTCGCTGCTGGTGATGGCGATTCTGGGCGGCGCGGCGCTGACGAAGGTGATGGGGATGCTGGCCGATGCGGCCGGCACGCACATCAGCTACATTGTGCCGCTGGTGGGTTTTGCCGCCGTGGCGCTGTACGGTTATTTCTTTGCGGGGCAGAAGCACGAGGCGGCGTAGACCGCAATCGCATTGAGAAAGCAGAAGAGGCTCCGCATGGCGGAGCCTCTTCTGGTTGTGGCGTGCCGATGCATTCTATTCGGCTACGATGGGATTCGTCAGCTCGCCCAGCCCCTCAATCTTCACGGTCACTGTTTCGCCCGGCTTGAGCCAGCGCTGCGGGGTGCGGCCCATGCCCACGCCGGAAGGCGTGCCGGTGGAGACCACATCGCCCGGCAGCAACGGCGCAATCGACGACAGGTACTCAATCAACTGCGGAATCTTGAAGATCAGCTCGGCGGTCGTCGAGTTCTGCAGCGTCTCGCCGTCGATGGCGAGGCAGATGGAGAGCGCGTGCGGATCGGCGATTTCGTCGGCTGTGGTGATGGCCGGGCCCATCGGGCAGAAGGTCGGGAAGCTCTTGGCCATGGACCACTGCGAGGTGGAGCGCTGAATGTCCCGCGCGCTTACGTCGTTGACGATGGTGTAGCCGTAGACATGCTCGCGCCAGTCCTCGGCCTTGATGCGGTAGCCGCCCTTGCCGATCACGAACGCCAGTTCGGCCTCGTAGTCGGGCTCCTGCGAGTTCCTGGGCAGAACGATGGGCGCGCCGGGGGCGTTGAGCGCGGTTCCCAGCTTGAAGAAGACGACAGGGAAGTCAGGAAACTTCGCCTTGGTCTCGATGGCGTGCTCGCGGTAGTTCAGGCCGATGGCGAAGATGCGCGGCGGATTCTGCAAGGGCGCGTGCAGTTGATAGGCACCGGCAAGAAAGACGCGGTGTTCGACGGTGCCTTTGTCGGCATAGGGGCCAAATGCGATGACGTCCAACGCCGAGGGGAAGAGCGTGGACGGCTTCTCGGGCGCGCTGGCCAGATCGTCCCAGAGTACCTCGATCAGTTCCAGGCCTTGTGCGCGCATGGCCGCGCCGGCCAGCACACCGGCGCGCGGGCCGAATCCATCGTCGGTTGAAAAGGTGACAAGCTTCATGCAAAGTCCTCCGGGAGATTCGTGGTCCATTCGTTCAGAAGCGAAAGCCCCGGAGTTTCCATTTAACTTCGGCGGCACGGCATCCATCTGCTCCCGTTTCAAAGTTACACGACGAAGCAGCCGGTGGCTTCACGGCCAGCAGCGATCAGCCTGCCTCAACCAGTCCGTAGCGCCGTTGCCAGGTGTCCTTGAGCCGTGCGCGAACGCGCGCGCGCTCGGCCTCTGTGCCTTCGGGATGCGCGGAGTTGGCGTAGTGGGATGCTTCCTGCTTGGCAAGCTCCAGCAGTTGGCGGTCGCGGACCAGGTTGGCTACGCGGAACTCCGGCAGCCCGGACTGGCGCGTTCCGAAGAACTCTCCGGGACCGCGCAGGGCCAGGTCCAGTTCCGCCAGTTCAAATCCATCCTGTGTGCGCACCATCGCGTTCAATCTCTCCTCGCCGAGCGGAGAGACGCGCGGGCCGGTGATGAGAATGCAATAACTCTTGGCAGCGCCGCGGCCCACGCGTCCGCGCAACTGATGCAACTGCGCCAGCCCGAAGCGCTCCGCATGTTCGACGACCATCACCGTCGCATTGGGCACGTCCACGCCGACCTCGATCACCGTGGTGGCCACCAGCACGTCGATCTCTCCGCGCTGGAAGCGGCGCATGATGACTTCCTTGTCGTCCGCGTCAAGGCGTCCGTGCAGCAGCCCGACGCGCAGGCCGGAGAGCGGGCCGGTGCGCAGCTTTTCATGCATCTCCACGGCGGATTTTAGCCCGGACTTCGAGCCCGGATTGGCCTCCTGCACCGCCTTCGGAAACAGGTCTGCGGTCTTGCCCTTGCGCGCGGCGCGGCGTGGCGTGGGTGGCGCAACTTCAGGTTCGTCCTGCGAGAAATCAAGCTCCGGCTGATCGTCGCGTGTGCCTTCGATGACGGGATAGACGATGTACGCCTGGCGGCCCTGCTCCACCTGCTTGCGGATGAAATCCCACACATCGCCGGAGCGCTCCTCGGGAACGCGGCGAGTGACAATCGGTGTGCGGCCGGGCGGTAGTTCGTCCAGCACGCTCAGGTCAAGATCGCCATAGAGCGAAAGCGCCAGCGTGCGCGGGATGGGCGTGGCTGTCATCACCAGTACATCGGGTTCGCCCTGGTTGGGCTTCTTCATCAGCTTGAAGCGCTGCAGGACGCCGAAACGGTGCTGCTCGTCCACGACGACCAGACCGAGGCGGTCGAACTCCACCTTCTCCTCGATCAGCGCGTGCGTGCCGATGACCAGTTGCGCTTCGCCGCGATTGATCTGGCCGCGGACCATCCGCTTGCGGTCCTCGTCGAGCGAGCCGGTCAGCAGCACAAGGCGCGGCTTGCGGCTGGAGCGCTCCAGCAGCTTGCGCGCGGCAAGAAAATGCTGTGTGGCCAGAATCTCGGTGGGAGCCATCAGCGCGGCCTGATAGCCGTTCTCGATGGCCACCATCATCGCCTGAATAGCGACAATCGTTTTGCCGGAGCCCACGTCGCCCTGCAGCAGGCGGCGCATGGGGTTGGGGGCGCGCATGTCGGCGACGATCTCGCCCAGAGCGCGTTTCTGCGCGGTGGTGGGATGGAAGGGCAGAATCTCGCGCAGGGCCTCACGCACGCGGTCAGTGGCGGCAAAGCTGATGCCCGCGCGCTCACGCAGTCGTCGGCGCTTGAGTTCGAGGCCGAGTTCGAGGAAGAACAGCTCTTCAAAGATGAGACGGCGATGGGCTGGCGTTGAGCAGGCCTGCAGGTCGCCGAAGGGCGTTCCCTCGGAAGGGAAGTGGACCTCGCGCAGGGAAGTTTCGCGGTCGGGCAGGGCAAGGCGGTCGAGCATCGCGCGCGGCAGGCACTCAGCCACGGAGCCTTTCATGGCTTCCAGCAGATTGAAGATGACCTTGCGCTGCCAACGCGAGGTGAGCCGATTGCCGCCCAGCGACTCGTAGACGGGAGTGATGCGGCCAACTTCGAGCAGGCGCGTCTCCGCATCGTCGCTGGCGTCGGGCAGCAGCTCGAACTGCGGCTGGATCATCTTGAAGTTGCTGGTGGAGCGCGAGGGCTCAACCTTGCCGTAGACGGCGATGGTCTGGCCTGGCTGGAACTTGCCGACCAGATATGGCGCATGGAACCAGATGCACTTGAGCGCACAGCGGCCCTGGCCAATGGTGAGTTCGAAGATAGGCGCGCGGCGTGTGCGCAACTCGGCGGAGCCGCGCACCTCAGCGATGATGCTGGCCACCTCGCCGGGTTTCAATTCGTCCAGCGAGCGCGGATTCTGGCGGTCTTCGTAGCGAAAGGGAAGATGGTAGAGCAGGTCCTCGGCCGTCTGGATGCCTTTGGCGGCAAGCATCTCCGCCACGCGCGGGCCGACGCCCTTCACGTACATCACCGGTGTTTCGAGGCCTGGCACACTTTGGATGGTAGAACAGAAAGCGAAGGCAGGCAATTTTCTTCAGGGATGTGGACAGCAGGAATCGAACTGGAGGAGCTGCGCTCACTTGCAATGCCGGAGATCGGACGGAAGCCTTGCGGAGAGCATCTACCTAATCCCGGCCAGTTAAGCCGCTGTCTCTTTGTAAACGCGCACCTCTGCTTCAATGGTTTTGGCAAGGGCGAGCCTGGCTTTGGTCAGGTCGTGCATCTGTTGAAGATTGAGCCAGAACTCAGGGCTGTTATCGAAGAAACGGGCCAGGCGCAGAGCCGTGTCAGGGGTGATGGCGCGCTTGCCGCGAACAATTTCTCCGATGCGCGTGGACGGCACGCGAATGCTCATCGCGAGCCGGTTCTGGCTCAAGCCCAATGGCTTTAGAAACTCCTCCGCCAGCATTTCCCCCGGCGAGGTTGTCACGTACTGGTAGTTCCAACCATGAGCGGGACGATCCAGACGCACCGCGTGCGTCTTATTTCCCGCCTTTCCGTTCGCCGTGGTAATCGACGATTTCGACGTCATAGGCTCCATCCTCCTTCCATACAAAGCAGATGCGAAACCGATCGTTGATACGGATGCTGTACTGGCCGCGCCGTTTTCCTCGCAGCGGCTCCAGCATATCTCCCGGGGGCTCGCGGAGATCGTCCAGACGGGTCGCCGCATCCATGCGGTTGAGTTTCCGCCGGGCTACGGCTTCAATGCCGCGCCATCGCCGGTTTGTCCCCAACTGAGCCAGTTCCGCCGTATCGTAGTCTTTGAAACTACGGATCATGGCAGTATGGTAGGCTGCGCTGCGTTCAACGTCAAGCAGCTAACGTTAACCCGCACAGAGTGAACCTTCCGGCGCAAGCTTGCGTAGCGGTATGAAGGGTGCGCATCCTGCCTTTGCTACACTTGGCCAAGGCTGCACCCCGGTTCCATTCATTCGCAGCGTTTCCGTTGAACGGAGATTCCATGCCAGTTGTCGAACTCGCAGGGGTTACCAAGGCCTACGACGAGAAGATCGCCGTGCGCGATCTGAGCTTGATGATCGAAGCCGGCCAGATGTTTGGCCTGCTAGGCCCGAATGGCGCGGGCAAAACCAGTTCCATCCGCATGATGATGGGCATTACGCTGCCGGACTCGGGCACGGTGCGGCTGTTTGACCAGCCCTTCGAGCGCAAGAGCCTGAACCGCGTGGGCTATCTGCCGGAGGAGCGCGGCCTCTACAAGAAGATGAAGGTGATCGATCAGCTTGTCTTCTTTGGCGAATTGCACGGGATCGATGCCGGCGAGGTGCGGAAGCGCGCCGAGCGCTGGGCCGAGCGGCTTGAGATTGCCGGGGCGCTGGAGAAGAAAACCGACGAACTCTCCAAGGGGATGCAGCAGAAGATTCAGTTCATCGGCACGTTGCTGCACGATCCGGGGCTGATCGTGATGGATGAACCCTTCAGCGGACTGGACCCGGTGAATGCGTCGCTGATGGAAAAGATACTGATCGAGTTGAAGGAGGCGGGGCGGGCCATCCTGTTCTCCACCCACCGCATGGATCAGGTGGAGAAGCTGTGCGACTCCATCTGCCTGGTGGATCGGGGAGCGGCGGTGCTGAGCGGACGGGTGCGCGAGATCAAGAGCCGCTACGAGCGCAACCACGTTGTGGTGGAGTTCGAGGGCGATGACAGCTTCCTCAAGAGCGAAGAGATCGCCGAGGCTCGCAACTTTGCCGGCCATGCCGAGATTCGCCTGAAGCCGCACGGGGACGCGCAGAAGCTGCTGCATGAAGCCGCCGCGCATGCCCGCATCTATCGTTTTGAGCTGGTCGAGCCTTCGCTCGAAGAGATCTTCATCCAGACCGTGGGAGGCAAGGCCGATGCGTAATATCTTCCTGATCGCACGCCGTGAGTATCTGGAACAGGTGCGCAGCCGCGGCTTCCGGATGTCGACGATTGGCCTGCCAGTGATGTTTCTGCTGCTGATTGGGTTTTCCCGCTACACTACCCAGCAAGCCGGGGTCAGCAAGGGACACGATAGCGCAATGCGGCTTGCCGTGGCATCCGCCGATCCGGCGTTGGCTTCTGCCGTGCGCGACCGCTTGTTGGCGGGCAAGCAGCCGCATCCGCAGGTGGAGGTGATTGCTCCGGCCACCGATGACGCGGCGACCGCGCAGATAAACCGTTTGCGCGGTGGGCAGATCGACGGCGTCTTGTCCGTGGGCAGAGCCGGCGGAAAGATTACTGCTAGTTACACCTCCAACAACGCCAGCGACCTGAGTACCAGCAGTTGGCTCACCAACGCGATTGAAGAGGCGGTGGTAGCCGAACGGCTCACCCAGGCAGGGGTTTCGCAGACCGAAACCGGAGCGCTTTTTAAAAGCGTGAAGCTGGAGAGCCGGCAGGTGAGCAAGGACGGCTCGGTGGTGAAGAGCAATGCCATGGCCTCGTTCTGGAAGGGCTACCTGATGGCCATCCTGCTGGCGATCACAACGATGGTTTATGGGATGAACGTGGCGCGCTCGATTATTCAGGAGAAGACCTCGCGGATCTTCGAGGTGATGCTGGCTATCGCCCGCCCGGACGACCTGCTGGCCGGCAAACTGCTGGGCGTGGGCGCGGTGGGTTTGACGCAGATGCTCATCTGGGTTGTGGCCGCCGGGGTTCTGGGCGCATCGCCGATAGCGGCAGCGGCGCTCTCCGGACAGATGCAGATTCATTTTTCATTGCTGGAGGCGATTCTGTTCCCGCTCTATTTCCTGCTGGGCTATCTGCTCAACAGCGCGCTGTTCTCGGGCCTGGCGGCCAGTTGCGAAACCGAACAGGAACTGCAGTCGTTCATGCCGTTGGCAGGCGCTCCCATGTGGCTGAGCTTTGCCATGATCATGCTCGTGGTGAACCATCCGAACTCGATGTGGGCGGTGCTCGGGTCTCTGTTTCCGCCGACCGCGCCCATCGTGATGCTTCTGCGCATGGCGGCCACGCAGCCGCCCCTGTGGCAAATCTGGCTCTCGGTGGCCCTGCTGGCGCTGTCTATCTGGGTTACGCTGCAGTTCTCGGCGCGGCTCTACCGCGTGGGCATTCTGATGTATGGCAAGCGGGCTACGCTTCCGGAACTCGTCCGCTGGCTCCGCGCCAGCTAAAATCGAAAGAGTGACCGCCGAAAAGCATTCCGGATTTTCTCTTGTCCAGCGCCTGGTGCTGGCCGTTGTTCCGCGCCTGGTGTGGGCACTGTTCTCCGTCTGGGGCCGCACTTGGCGCTTTGAAGTGATTGCCGAAGAGGGCGTTGTGCCGGTTGTCTACGGCGAAAGATCGCCCGCGAAGATCTTCTGCTTCTGGCATCAGTGCGTCTTGCCCTGCACGGTCTACTTCCGGCATTCGCGCGCCATTATCCTCATCAGCCGCAGCTTCGACGGCGAACTGATCACGCGCACCCTGAAGATGTTCGGCTTTGGCGCTGTGCGCGGGTCCAGTTCGCGCGGCGGCGGCGAGGGGCTGCTGGGCCTGAAGCGCATCCTCGAAGACGGACAGACGGCGATCTTTACAGCGGACGGACCCCGTGGGCCGATCTACCAGACCAAGATGGGCCCCGTTCGCCTGGCGCAACTGAGCGGCGCGCCCATCGGCGCATTTCACCTGGAGCCGGAGCACGCCTGGACCATGGGATCGTGGGATCGCTTCCTTGTGCCCAAACCATTCACGCGCATCGCGGTCAGTTGGGCGCAGTGGACGCATGTGCCCGCCGATTTGCAGGCGGACCAGTTCGAGGCCAAGCGGCAGGAGTTGAATGACGCGATCGAACGAGCGCGGATGCGCGCCCTGGCGCATTTTGGAAAGGCCGCACAGTGATGGAGAACGGGGCCAGCGAGGCAGACCGCGCGGCGGCGCAGGACCTGCGCGTCGCGGACTTCGACTTTGAACTCCCCGAGGAGTTGATTGCGCAGCAGCCGCCGGCCGTGCGGGGAACCAGCCGCATGTTGCGTGTGGATCGTGTCAGCGGCGCGGTTACCGATGCGAATTTTGCGGACTTTCCCTCGCTGTTGCAGCCCGGCGATCTGCTGGTGCTCAACGACAGCCGCGTGATTCCCGCGCGCCTATACGCGCAGCGCACGCTGGTCCGCGAACGCGAAAAACCTACAGGCCGCATTGAGGTTTTGCTGACCGCGCCCGAAAGCGATGGCTGCTGGCGCGCGCTGGTCAAGCCGGGCCGCAAGGTGGCCATTGGCGAGCGGCTGGTGTTTCCCGGCGCGGATGGCAGCACGGTGCTTGAAGCCGAAGTGCTGGAGCGCGGCGGCTTCGGCGAGCGGTTGCTGCGCTTTGCGCCCGTGGACGATTTCTTCGCGGCGCTCGAGCGGATTGGGCACATTCCGCTGCCGCCCTACATTCATCGCGACGATACGGCGGACGACCGCGAGCGCTACCAGACGGTCTATTCGCACGAGCGCGGTTCGGTGGCCGCGCCCACCGCCGGGCTGCACTTTACGCCGCAGGTGTTGGATGACATCGCCGCGCGGGGCGTGGAGACGGCGCGCGTCACGCTGCACGTGGGACTGGGCACCTTTTCGCCGTTGCGCGTGGAGCGCGTGGCAGAGGTGAAGCTGCACTGCGAGCGTTACACGCTGAGCGCGGAGACGGCAGAGGCTGTGAACCGTGCGGTTGCCGAGGGGCGGCGCATTGTTGCCGTGGGCACGACGACTGTGCGTACCCTGGAGCATTGCGCTGCCGTGGCTGCGGGTAGGCCGTTGGCCGCGCACTCGGGCGAGACGGAAATCTTCATCTCTCCTGGCTTCCGGTTTCGTCTGGTGGGCGCGCTGCTGACGAACTTCCATCTGCCGCAGTCGAGCCTGCTGATGCTGGTGAGCGCATTTACCGGGCGCGAGCACGTTCTGGCCGCCTGCCGCCACGCCGTCGAGAATCGCTACCGATTCTTTAGTTATGGCGATTGCATGTTCCTTTCCTGATAGACTCTCTAGCGTGGCCGAAGAAACCAAACCGCCTGTCTTCCTGCTCGACACCATGTCGTTCATCTTTCGCGCCTACCACGCGATGCAGCGTTCGCGCCCGATGTCTACGCGCAGCGGGCTGCCTACCGCGGCCATTCTCGTTTTCGTGAACATGATCCGGAAGCTGCGGCAGGACTTTACGCCGGAGTATTTTGCCGCGGTCTTTGACGTGAGCGGCGAGGTCTTCCGCGACGAGCGGGCGCGTACCATGGGACCGCTGCGCAAGTGGAACGGCAAGACGCAGAGCTTTGACGAGGTGACCTACGACGGTTACAAGGCCAACCGCGAAGCCATGCCGGAGGATTTGCGCCGCCAGATTCCGTATATCCGGCGCGCCCTGGAGGCGCTGCGAATTCCCATCCTCGAAGCCGAGGGCTTTGAAGCCGACGACGTGATCGGCACGCTGGCGCGGGAAGCGGCGGAGCGCGAACACCCGGTGTTCATCGTCTCCGGCGACAAGGACATGATGCAGTTGGTCACCGAGCGGGTAAAGATTCTGAACCCGCAAAAAGACAACCTGATTCTGGACCCGGCCAAGGTGACGGAGACGCTGGGCGTGCCTCCCGAGAAGGTTGTGGATGTGATGGCTCTGCGCGGCGATGCGGTGGACAACATTCCCGGCGCTCCCGGCATTGGCGATAAGGGCAGCGTGGATCTGATCCGCGAGTTCGGCAGCGTGGAAGCGGTTCTGGACCACGCCGGCGAAGTGAAGCGCAAGACCTATCGCGAGTCGCTCGAACAGAATCGCGACGCGGTGCTGCTGTCGAAGGAACTGGTCACGATCGACACGCACGTTCCGCTGGAATTGGACTTGGCGGCCATGCGGACGCAATCGCCCGACGTTGAGGCCTGCCGCGAGTTGTTTACGGAGTTGGAGTTCACCTCCATGCTGCGCGATCTGGAGCCCGCGGTTCCCGCGGTAGCAGTGGAGTTGCTGGATGCTCCTACGGATGAGCAGGCAGAGGCGTTCTACGCGGCTGCGCGCGCGCATGGCTTCGCGCTGGCCCTGGATGCGGCTGCGCCCGTGGTGGAAGAAGACGAACCCGCGCCGATGCAGTCGCTGCTGGATGTGGCGGAGGCCGTGGAGAAGAAGGCCCACTTCAGCGTGGGCGTTTGCGCGGAGCCTGAGCTGGCGTTGCGTCTGCCGCTGACGCCGCAGTTGCGCGCGCTGCTGGAAGATGCTTTAGTCTCCAAGCAACTGCACGACTGGAAAGCCGCGCTTCATGCGCTCGACGCGCAGGGAGCCGCGTTGCGTGGAGCCGTGGAAGATACGATGCTGCTGTCGTATGCGCTGAATCCAACGCATACCACGCAGTCGCTGGCCGATGTGGCGGCGCGGGGCGGGCAGCCTGCTCCGTCTTCGCTGGCCGCTGGCGCGGCCATCATTCGCAGCCTGACGCCGCCGCTCAAGGCGGAGGTTGCCAAGGCGCAGGTGGAGCGCGTCTACACCGAGATCGATCTGCCGCTGACGCCGGTACTTTTTCGCATGGAGCAGGCGGGCGTGCGCATCGATCTGCGCGAGCTGGACAGGCTTTCGAAGCAGTTGGGTGCGGAGATGGAGCGGGTCAGCGCGCACATCTTTGCGTCTGCCGGACGCACCTTCAATATCAATTCGCCGAAGCAACTGGGCGAGGTGCTCTTCACGCATCTGGGCCTGCCTGCGCCGGCGGCGCGCGGCAAGAGCAAGTCCGTCTCCACGGCACAGGATGTGCTGGAGGCGCTGTCGGAGAGGCACGATGTTCCGCGCCTCGTGCTCGAGTATCGCCACCTGACCAAGCTCAAGTCGAATTACATCGACGCGCTGCCTCTGCTTGCCGACAGCAACTCGCGCGTGCACACCACGTTTCAAGCGGCGGCTACGGCGACGGGACGGCTCTCGTCGGTCAATCCGAACCTGCAGAACATTCCCGTGCGCACCGAACTTGGCCGCGAGATTCGCGCGGCGTTTACGGCGTCGGAGGGCACGCGGCTGCTCTCTGCCGACTACTCGCAGATCGAACTGAGGTTGCTGGCGCACTTCAGCGGAGACGCACTGCTGCGCAAGGCCTACGAAGAAGATATCGACATTCATACTTTGACAGCCAGCGAGGTCTTCGGCGTGCCCATCGACGCCATGGACAAGGAGACGCGCGGACGCGCCAAGGCTGTGAACTTTGGCATCGTCTACGGCATCTCCGCCTTTGGGCTTGCCGCGCAGTTGGGCATTCCGCAGGCGGAAGCGAAGGCTTACATCGATCGCTACTTCGCGCGCTACCACGGCGTGCAGGAATTCATTGCGAAGACGCTGGCCGAGGTGCGCAAGGACGGCAGCGTGCGCACGCTCTTTGGCCGGGTGCGGCCCATCCCGGACATCGAGAGCCGCAACGCCAACCAACGCGGCTTTGCCGAACGCACTGCCATCAATACGCCGCTGCAAGGCACGGCGGCAGACATGATCAAACTGGCCATGATTGCCATCGACCGCGAACTGACGGCGCGCAAGCTCAAGACACGCATGGTCCTGCAGGTTCATGACGAGTTGCTCTTCGAGGTTCCGCTCGAAGAAAGCGACGAGGTCGAGGCCCTGGTGCGCAGGGAGATGGAAGGCGTGGTGCAGTTGAGCGTGCCGTTGGTGGCCGACATGGCCTTCGGCGCGAACTGGCGGGATATGAAGTAGGGGCGCGTGTTGCCAGCTCTGTTTTTGGCGTAGACCGGAATTTCATCAATGCCCCATCCTCAACGCAGAAAAGTGCGGAAAGGATGGGGCACGTATGTTAATCGCAAAAACGAACGATCTTACTTCGATTGCGCGGCGAGCCACTTCTGCAGATTTGCCTCTTGCAGCGAGCGCAACTCCACGCATCCGTCGATGCGCTCGATGGCGTGCCGGAGCGAACGGTCGGTGGAGGGAACCTTGTGCACCGCGAAGAACTGCTTCACGTCGTCGCGGGCATCGGTGGAGCAAAGGCTGCCCGTGGCGCCGACGAGTCTGCCGCCCATCTCGGTGGTAAGCTGCGCCTGCACCTTGTCCCAGTTGGTCTTGATGTACTCCCATGCGAGTTCGTGCGACGAGGGGCTCTGCAGGGCAATGGAGAACTGGACGGCGGCGTCCTGATTGCGAACCTTGCTGGAGACGGCGTAGTCCAGCGCGCGGCGCACGAGCGCAGGGTCGGAGAACCGGGCCAGCAGGCGCAGCGTGCTCACCTGCAACTCGGGATTGGTGGAAGTCTCGTAATACTTCTGCAAGCGGTCAAAGAGCGCGGCGTCGCCATTTTGCGCGGCGATGGCGAGAGCCGTCTGGCCCAGCGTGGGATCGACCGAGGCTGGATCGGCCATGAATTGTGCGGCGATCTCGCGAGCTTGCGCGAGCACGGCGGGGTCCTTGCCGTAGGAGCCCAGCAGGCCAAAGAGTTGCGCGCGCAACTCGCGCGTATTGGGCGCGTCAGCCGGCGACGCAGGCGGGAGTTTGGCATACACGCCGGCAAGATGCGCGCGCACCCACTCGTCGAGCGCGGCGCGCTCCTCCACTGTCGAGGCCACCTGCCACTTGATGGACGCGAAGGGAGCAAAGGCAGCTGAGAGCACGGCGGCGTTCGGATCTGCCGTGAGAGCGGCGAGCAGGTCAAGGTAATCGCCGACGGTGGCCTTGTTGGCGCGCACCTGCGCCCATTCGTCACCCGCCAGGCTGATGCGCTCTTCGGGGCTCAGTCCGGACTCGACCTGCGCCACCAGAGCCTTGCAGGTAGCGGCGGGATATGCGCTGCGGTAGTAGCCCTTGCCGCCTGCGTTGGCAAAGAAGAGCGGCGCCGCGGGTGTTTTGAGCGCCGAACTTGCGGGAGTGAGCACTTGGCAATCCTGCGCTGTTCCGGTCTTGAAGCAGACAGGCAGCGTCCACTTCTGCGCAGCGCCGGAGGCCTGGCCGGGACTCAGGAAGAAGCGCTTCTGGCTGACCGAAACGGAGCCGTGCTGTGGCTCGCCGAAGGTGAGGACGGGCACGCCCGGCTGGGTCACGAGCGAGTCCATGATCTTGTCGACCGGCTTGTGGCTGGCCTCTGTCTGCGCGGTCCAGAAGTCCTCGGCGGTGGCGTTCGCGTAGAGATGCGCGGCCAGATAGTTGTGCACGCCTTTGCGGAAAGTCTCAGGGCCCAGGTAGTTCTCAATGGAGAGCAGGACAGCGCCGGCTTTGCCGTAGGCGATGCCGTCGAACATCTGATTGATCTCGTCGGGCGTGTCGGCCTTGGCGCGAATGGTGCGCGTGGTGGGCTGCGCATCGGTGTTCAGCGTGTTGTTCACGTCGGCGGCGACGGTTTGATCGATGTTCCACTCTGGGTGCATGGCGGCGACCGGCTTGTTCTCCATCCACGTCGCGAAGCCTTCGTTGAGCCAGAGGTTGTCCCACCACTTCATGGTGACGAGGTCGCCGAACCACTGGTGCGCCATCTCGTGCGCGATGGTCAGGGCAGCCTCCTTCTTCGCGTTGAGAGAGGCCGTGTTGGGGTCGATGAGCAGAGCGGTCTCGCGGTAGGTGATGGCGCCGAAGTTCTCCATGGCCCCGGCCTCGAAGTCGGGAATGCCGATCAGGTCGAGCTTTTTCAGCGGATAGGGAATGCCGAAGTAGTTGTTGAAGTAATGGAGCACATACTTGGCGACATCGAGCCCGTAGGGCGTCAGGGCGACCTTGTCGGGCGTGGAGCAGACGCGGATGGCCACGCCGTCTTGCGCGCCGGAGGTGCACTGGAAGTCGCCGACCAGGAACGCTACCAGGTAAGTGGACAGCTTTGGCGTGGTGAAGAACTTGAGCGTGTGCTTGCCGGCGGCGGGGCCGGGCGTGTCCGTGTCGATGGCGCTGTTGGAGATGGCGGTATCTGCGGCGTCCACGGTGAGCGAAACATCGTAGGTTGCCTTGAAGGCAGGCTCGTCGAAGCAGGGGAAGGCGCGGCGAGCATCGGTGGATTCGAACTGGGTTACCGCGTAGTTGCGCTTTGCGGTTTTCGACAGGTAGAAGCCGCGCAGTTCGTTGTTCAGGATGCCTGTGAAGCGAATATGCAAGGTGGCCTTGCCGGCGGGAATTTTGCCGGGAAAGGTGAAGGTGGCCTGCTGCTTTTGCTCGTCGAGCGTGACGGTGGCGCTCTGCTCCTGGCCCGCGGCGGCGATGGTTACAGACTGGAAGGCGATCTCGATGGCGTTGAGCGTAATGGCTGTGGCCGGCTCGTCGAGCACGATGTCGATGGTCTCAACGCCGGAAAATGTCGCAGTCTTCAGGTCGGGGGTGAGGGCCAGCGTGTAGTGCTCAGGCCGCACGGTGGATGCAAGGCGCTGGGCGGCTGCTGGCAGACCACTGGAGAGAAGGAAGGCAATCAGCGCAACAACTGCGAAGGGAGTGGTTCGCAGTACAGACGGGATCGGACGGATTCGCATGGGGGTCCTCTTGAGATGGAAGCAAACAGAAAGGCAGGATGTTCTTCCTAATTTTAAATGGAGCGGGATCGTACACGCGCGGTTGCGCACACGATGCGAGGAGAAAGAGGAAGGAAGCGGATGCGATTTACCGAATGCAGACGTGCGCAGAGTATCCGCGGGCGGCGAAGGAATGCCGCCCGCAGGCCGGTTAGAGGTTCGGCTCTTTGTGGGGCAGGAGCGAATCGAGAAACAGCAGGCAGGCTCCTGTAACGATGGCCGAGTCGGCTACGTTGAAGTCCGGCCAGTGATAGCTGAAGATGTGGACCTCAATGAAGTCCACGACCGAACCGTAGGCGATACGGTCGTGCAGATTGCCGAGCGCGCCGCCCAGGACGAGCCCCAGCGCGATTGTGGTGAGCGTGACGCGGTTGGCCAGACGAATCAGCAGACCAAGAACCACGAGCGCGGCCAGCACGGAGAACGCGACCAGGCCCCAGCGCACAGAGTGCGGCGAGGCGGAATCTGCAAAGAGCGAGAAGGCCGCTCCCTCGTTGGTCCAGTGCGTGATGCGCAGGACGCGCGGGATGACCGGGATGGCTCCGCCCAGCGAGATGTGTGCGTCCACCCAGATCTTGCTGAGCCGGTCCATGGCGAGGATGACGAAGGCGACGAGCAGCGGCCAGTGAATGCGGCGCGGAGGCGTGAATCTCACTTGGCAGCCTCCGGGCGGGCGATGCCCATCTCTTCCAGAGCGGACTGGCAGCGCGTGCAGACGTTCTCCCAGATGCCGTAGTTGCCGACTTCCGGCATGAAGTTCCAGCAGCGCGCGCATTTGTGGCCCGAAGCGGGCAGCGCCGTGGCCTTCAGTTCCGCGCCTTGCACCACGCGGACCGCGGAGACATTGATCATCTCCTTCAGGCTGTCGGCATAGCTCTGCAGCAGCGCCAACTGCTCGCCGGTTGCTGCAATCTCGATCTCTGCTTCCAGTCCCTTCCCGATCTTCTTTTCCTGGCGCGCGGCTTCCAGAGCCTGCAGAGCAAGGTCGCGCGCGGCGAACAACTGCTTCCACTCGTCGAGCAACTTGGCTGGGTTTTCGCTGAATACTTCCTCGGGCTTGGGGAAGTGTGCAAGATGCACCGAAGCCTCGCGGCCTTCCACCTTGGGCAGATACTCCCAGACCTCGTCGGAGGTGAAGCTGAGGACGGGCGCTACGAGCCGGACCAGCGCCTCGGAGATCTGCCAGAGCACGGTCTGCGCCGAGCGCCGCGCCAGGCTGGTGGGCGCAAAGGTGTACATGCGGTCCTTGAGCACGTCCAGATAGAAGGCGCTCAGATCGACGATGGCGAACTCGTTTACCGCCTGGTAGACGCGGTGGAACTCGAAGGCTTCGTACCAGCCGAGAATCTTCTCTGTCAGTTCGCGGGTGCGGGCCAGCATGTAGCGGTCCAGCGGCAACAGCGCCGGTTCGGGTACGCGGTCCGTGGCGGGATCGAAACCGGCCAGATTGCCCAGCAGGAAGCGGAAGGTGTTGCGCAGCTTGCGATAGAGTTCGGCGCAGCGCTGCATCAGGTTCTCGCTGGCGGCCATGTCTTCGCGGAAGTCCACCGAGGCCACCCATAGCCGTACGATTTCGCCGCCCATGCGGTTGGCGATATCGACCGGGTCTACGCCGTTGCCCAGGCTCTTGCTCATGGCGCGGCCCTGCTCGTCGAGCGTCCAGCCGGCGGTGGCCACATTGGAATACGGCGCGCGGCCGCGCAAGGCAACCGAGGTCAGCAGCGAGGAGTGGAACCAGCCGCGATGCTGGTCGCCGCCCTCGAGATACAGGACCTTGGTCGTGCCGTTCGTCTGGAAGTCCCGGTACATCGTCTGCAACTCTTCGTCGGACTCGCAGACCGCCAGCCAACTGACGCCGGAGTCGAACCAGACGTCGAGAATGTCGGTCTCCTTGCGGAAGGCCGTGCCTCCGCAGTGCGCGCACTTGGCGCCGGCGGGCTTCAGGGCGTCGGCGGCGGGCGAGTGCCATGCCTCAATGCCGGCGCGCTCAATCAGGCCGAGGACGCTGCGATTCAGCGCCGCATCGACGATGGGCTCGTTGCACTGCTCGCAGAGAAAGACGGCGATGGGCACACCCCAGATGCGCTGGCGGCTGATGCACCAGTCGGGCCGGGTGGCGATCATGTTGGTGATGCGTTCCTTGCCCCAGGCCGGGTCCCAGATTACCTTGTCGATCTCGCCGATGGCCAGTTGGCGATAGGTCGTCTCCGCTCCGCCGTCCTCAGTCTTAACGGGCGTATCGAGCTTGATAAACCATTGCTCGGTGGCGCGGAAGATCACCGGGTGATGGCAGCGCCAGCAGTGCGGGTAGGAGTGCTCGATGGGGCCTCCGCCCAGCAGTGCGCCGCGCTCCTCCAGCAGAGCCATGATGATGGGGTTGGCCTCCCATACGCGCTTGCCTTCAAAGGCGGGCGGCGTGGTCAGCGGCCAGGCCTCGGTATCCACGTGGATGTGTCCGCCGGCGTCCACGCGGCAGGTGGGGTCCAGGCCGTAGCGCACGCCTGTATAGAAGTCGTCCGCGCCGTGCGAGGGAGCGGTGTGGACCGCGCCCGTGCCGGTGTCGGCGGTGACGTAATCAGCCAGCACGCCCAGGATGGAGCGCTCAAGGAAGGGATGCTGGAAGGTGGCGCGCTCCAGCACGGCACCCTTGAAGCGGGCAATCTCTTCGGTTTTGGTCCAGTTGCAGGCGGCGGCCACCTGCGGCACGAGCGACGCGGCAACGATGAAGACGTCGTTGGACGGGCAGCAGGCGTCGGCGGAGGTGGGTGCAACAGCGACGTATTCGAAGTCGGGATGGAAGGCGACGGCCAGAGACGCGGGAAGTGTCCAGGGCGTGGTCGTCCAGATGATGGTGGAAACCTCGCGGCCCTTCAGGCTGGCCAGCGCGGGATCGATGGCCGCCGGGTCGCTGGTGAGCTTGTAGCGCACGTAGACCGAGGGGCTGGTGTGGTTGTCGTACTCGACCTCGGCCTCGGCCAGCGCGGTGCGGTCGTGGATGCACCAGTAGACCGGCTTCAAGCCGCGGTAAACGAAGCCCTTTTCGAGGAAGCCGTAGAAGGCCTCCAGCGTCTTGGCCTCGTAGTCACGCGAGAGGGTGCGATAGGGCTTTTCCCAGCGGCCCAGGCAGCCGATGCGCTCAAACTGCTCCGTCTGCAGGTCAATATACTTCTGGGCGTAGGCGCGGCAGGCTTCCAGAACCGCCGGAACAGGCATCTCCAGCTTCTTGCGGCCCAGCTTTTCGTCCACCTTGATCTCGATGGGCAGGCCGTGGCAGTCGAATCCCGGCACGTAAGGGGCGTCGAATCCGGCCATCGTGCGGGACTTGACGACAAAATCCTTCAGGCCCTTGTTGAGGGCGTGGCCCAGGTGAATGGGACCGTTCGCGTAGGGAGGGCCGTCGTGGAGCAGGTAGCCGGGTTGCCCCTGGCGGGCCTTGCGAATCTCCTCGTAAAGACGGATGGAAGCCCAATGGGCGAGGCGAAGAGGCTCATTCTGTGGAAGATTGGCCTTCATCGGGAAGGCAGTCTGAGGCAGCGTAAGTGTCGCCTTTAGTTCCGGCGCAGAGGACATTGCGGCTCCGTTGGATGTATCGATCTTGTTCACTCTCCAGTGTAAATGCAGGGACAAAGTTTTTTCGGTAACAAACGAGGGCCGGATACCGTCTATTATTTATGGGAGCGTCGGACAAGACGGTCTATGGACAACTGGAGCAGGAGCAACTGGATAACCAGCACGCCGGCCCCGCGACAAACGCATGTGCGGTCAAGCATAATGATCCAATCTGCATAGACGAACAAAGCCGCCCATGCGCACAGCAAGCCGGGCAGCCCAAGGTGATTGAGCCTGCATCAAATATGGCAAACGATAAGTTGACAAAATCAGAGATGGAGCCGGAGGGCGTTGTTGCGCCCGCGGGCAGCGACCCGCTGCTGGATGCATTGATGGGGAAGGCCTTCGAGGAGAAGTCCATCTTCGCCGATCTTTGGGAAGGCATCCACGACATCTTCTTTCCGCCCAAACTTCCGCCCCTTGAGTTGACCTCGAAGCCGATTCCGGTGATTGACCCGATGGCGGTCAAGCCGAATCCATGGGCTATCGGCATCTCCACCACGGTCAATGTCGCGATCCTTTTGATCGTGCTGTTTTTTGTGGGCAGGAAGATCATTCAGCAGGTGACCAAGCCGAACCTGACAGCCACGGAAGTGGATGTGAGCGAGTTCAAGGGACTCAAGCAGGACACGCGGGCCGGCGGCGGCGGCGGTGGCGGCAGCCACGACATCGTGGATGCCAGCAAGGGCAAGCTGCCCAAGCTGGAGAAGAATCCCGCAACGCCTCCGCAGATTCCAGTGGTCGATAAGCCGAAGCTGGAGATGGAGTCGGCGATCAACGTCCAGAAGGAACTGCAGTTGCCCGACAATCCGCTGCTGCCGAATATCGGCGTGAAGAACTCGGCCAATGTGCGGCTGGCTTCCAACGGCGAGGGCTCGGGCGGCGGCATGGGAACCGGTTCGGGCGGCGGTTTGGGCTCGGGACGCGGCAATGGCTATGGTCCGGGCGAAGGCGGCAACGCCGGCGGCGGCACGTATCAGTTGGGCGGCGGCGATTCGCCTCCGGTGCTGATCTACAGCGTCGATCCGGAGTTCAGCGACGAAGCGCGGCGGGCCAAGTACCAGGGCATCTGCCTGATCTCGCTGATCGTGGATGCGCAAGGCAACCCGGTGAACCCACATGTGATCCGCGCGCTGGGCATGGGACTGGACGAGAAGGCGCTGGAAGCGGTGCGCAAGTACAAGTTCCGGCCAGCCATGAAGGGCCGCAAGACGCCGGTGCCGGTGCCGATCACCATCGAGGTCAACTTCCGCCTCTACTAGCCGCTGGTTGGCTATGGGATGGAACAGAAGCGGGGCGGGGAGCCGAGACTCTCCGCCCCGTTTGCATTGTGCCCGTTCTCCAGTTGAGTCTGCTGCTTGCGTTTGGTCGAGGAGTGTGGCCTGTTTCCGGTATGCTGGCTGTACCTCGACCGGGGAGTGTGTGGATGGCTCAGTGTTGTTTGTGCGGAGGCGCGATGGCTCTCCGCTTCAGGGTGCGCGATCATCTGCGGCCCGCCGACAAGACCCTGTATGCGGTGGAGTGCTGCGCCGTGTGCGGCTACGGGCGCGTGGATGGCGCGTTTACGCCTGCCGAGGTAAGCGCCTTCTACGCCGAGGGCTACTATACGCACGAGGAGCCCTCGCCGGTGACAGGGGCCGTCCAGTTGCTGGACCGCGCGCGCATGCACCTGGCCTGGCGACGGGATCGCGGGCAGGATCTGAGCCCGGACGAAGTTGCGCGGACCAGCGAACACCCAGTGCTCTGCGATGTGGGCTGCGGCGCGGGACCGGCGCTGAAGCTCTTCCGCCAATCCGGCTATGAGGTGGTGGGCGTCGAGCCCGATGCGGCGGCGCGCAAGGTTGCCTCGGCGCATGGGGAAGTCTTTGCCGGTACTGCCGAGGCTTTGCCGGACGACGTTGCCGGGCGGCAATTCGATGTGGTTCTGCTTTCGCATGTACTCGAACACTGCATTGATCCGCTGACGGCGCTGGCCAACGTGAAACGGCTGCTAAAGCCGGACGGAACGTTGATTGTCGAGGTGCCCAACAATGCGGCAAAGGGCTTTGCACTCTACGGCCCCGGATGGTTCTTTACCGATGTGCCGCGCCACCTGCATTTCTTCACACCGGCCTCGCTGGGCAAGGCGCTGGCGCTGACGGGTCTCAAACTGGAGCGCACCTTTTACACTGGCTATACGCGGCAGTTCGGGCAGGAATGGCTGGCGGCGCAGCAGAAGATTCATCGGGCGGCGGGGATCGAGGGATGGAATCCAAGTCCGTGGACCCTTCTGGCCAAAACCGTCTTCGCCCCGGACGCCGAAAAGTACAACTCAATCCGCGTGCATTGCGTGCATGCGTAGATTCCGCTGAGGGAACAGATGAACGGATGGGATCGGAAGTTTATTGAGATGGCCGTGCTGGTGGCCTCGTGGTCAAAGGACCCTTCGACCAAGGTGGGCTGTGTGATTGCCGACTCGGATCATGCGCAGCTTTCGGAGGGCTTCAACGGCTTTCCGCGCGGCATCGCCGACGACGACCGGCTGCATCAGCGCGAGATCAAGTACCGGCTCATCGTTCATGCCGAAGCCAACGCCATCGCCGCAGCGGCGCGCAATGGACATGGGCTGAAGGGCGCAACGGCCTACGTCACCTTCTGTCCCTGTCCGCAATGCGCGGCGCTGCTGATTCAGGCGGGCATTGTCCGCGTGGTCACCATTGCCGGAGCAACGCCGCCGCACTGGCTGGCGGAGTGCGAGATTGCGCAGGGCATGTTCAAGGAAGCCGGCGTGATCTACGAAGAGGCGGAACGCAACGGCTGAGTTTGAGCGGCGTTTCTTCCGGGCCGCCGCCGGGTTGCGGGCGAGTTGCAGAGGGGCATCCCACCTCTTCCACACGCGCGATGGCCGTCTGTGGCTCTACTACAAGACCTGGACACAGGCGCGGTTCATTCAGATGCCCAATCCGAAATCGGGCATCGATGCGGTGCGGCTGGAGGTCAGCGCGAAGTAGGGACAGCGCATCTTTGCGGCGCGTCCGGTTTGACGTGAGGCAAGCCAATCCGTTTGGATGGAGGTAGAATGCCTCCTCCGCCACAATTGCCGCTGCTGCCCGTAGATGCTCTGCTTGGCGAGATTACCGCTTCGCTGGCGCACACGCCGAATCTGCTGATTGTGGCTGAGCCGGGCGCGGGCAAGACGACGCGCGTGCCCGCGGCTCTGCTGGGCGCAGTGGCGGGAGATGTTCTGGTGCTGGAGCCGCGGCGGCTGGCGGCGCGGTTGGCGGCTCGGCGCGTGGCCTGGGAACTGGGCGAAGAGCCCGGGCAGACGGTGGGCTACCAGGTGCGCTTTGAGCGCGTGGCCGGCCCCGCTACACGGCTGCACTTCCTGACCGAAGGCGTGCTGACGCGGCGTCTACTCGGCGATCCCGATCTTAAAGGCGTGGATGCCGTCGTGCTCGACGAGTTCCACGAGCGGCATCTGGAAAGTGACCTGGCGCTGGCGCTGCTGAGGCGTTTGCAGCAGCGAAGGCCCGGGCTGAAGCTGGTGGTGATGTCGGCCACGCTGGATGCGGAGCCGGTGGCGCAGTTTCTCGGCGGCTGCCCGGTGGTGCGCAGCAAGGGACGCGCATTTCCTCTCACCGTCGAGCATCTGGCCTATTCGCCCGCGCCGCTGGAAGAGCAGGTGCGCGGGGCAGTGGAACAACTCGTAGACGGCGGCGAGACGGGCGGCATCCTTGTCTTTCTTCCCGGCGCGGCGGAGATTCGGCGGGCGATGCGCGCGTGCGAGCCGGTGGCGCGGCGCGCGGGCAGGCTGCTACTGCCGCTTTACGGTGACCTTTCTCCAGCCGAGCAGGACCGCGCGGTTGCGCCCGCAGAGCAGGCCAAGATCGTTCTGGCGACGAATGTAGCCGAGAGTTCTGTGACCATCGACGGAGTTACGGCGGTCGTGGACAGCGGGTTGGCGCGGCATGCGTCGTGGTCGCGCTGGACAGGGCTGCCGACGCTCACCGTTGGCCGCGTGAGCCAGGCCTCCGCCACGCAGCGCGCAGGCCGCGCGGGCCGCACCGCGCCGGGACGTGTGCTGCGGCTCTATGCGCAGATGGACTTCAACCAGCGAGCGGCGCACGAGACGCCGGAGATTCTGCGCGGCGACCTGGCGCAGCTTTGCCTGCTACTGCGCGCCATGGGCATCGGCGATCCGCGCGAACTGGAATGGCTGGACGCGCCGCCGGACGCAGCCGTGGAACAGGCGGAGGCGCTGCTCGACAGCCTCGGCGCGCACGGCAGGGAGGCGACGCGGCTGATGCGGCTGCCGGTGCACCCGCGGCTGGCGCGGATGATCGACGAAGCCACGGCGCGCGGCGTGGGGCTTGCGGCATGTACCGCAGCGGCGCTGCTGGAGTCGGGTGCGCGGCGTTCGCACTGCGATCTGCTGGCGGCTCTCGATGAGCCGCTGGACGAGCGCACGCGCCACCATCTGCGCGCACTGCTGCGATTGGCGAAGCCGGGCAGCGAGCGCAGGGACGACGACGAAGCATTGTTGCAGTCCGTGCTTGCCGGCTTTCCGGATCGCGTAGCGCGGCGCAGAGCAGGGAACCAGGCGATGCTGGCCAATGGCGTGGCTGCCGAACTGGCGGGCGATGCGCATGGGTGGTCATTCTTCGTGGCGCTGGATGTAGAGGACCGCACCGAGAAGGCGATGCCGCTGATCCGGCTGGCCGCGCGCATTGAGCCCGAGTGGCTGCTCGACCGCTTTCCCGAGCGCGTGCGCGAAGAAACGGTGGTGACGTGGAACCGTCAGGCCGAACGCGTGGATGCGCTGAGCCGCCTGCTCTTTGACGGGCTGGTGCTGGAGGAGTCAAACAACGCCGCGCCGGAGGCCGCGCAAGCCGCGGCGTTGCTGGCTGAGCGAGCGCTCGATGCCGGCATGGAGCGCTTTGTGGATGCGGAGCAATTGGAGCAGTGGCTGGGCCGGCTGGAGTTTGCAGGACTTGAGTCCAGTGGAGTTGCCGCGCCCGATCTGCCCGCGCTGTTCACCGAGTTCTGCGCGGGGATGCGCAGCTTTGCCGAGTTGCGCGCGGCGGGGGCTGGCTTTCTGGACTGGCTGGAGCAACGGCTGGATGCGCACAGGCTGCGCGAGGCAGCGCCGGAGTCGCTGCGTTTGCCGTCGGGGCGCCGCACGAAGATTCGCTACGAACGCGGCAAGCCGCCGTGGGTTGCATCGTTTCTGCAGGACTTTTTCGGCATGACGGAAACGCCGCGGATTGGTCCGCGCCAGACGCCGCTGGTGTTGCACCTGCTGGCTCCGAATCGCCGCCCGGTGCAGACCACCACCGATCTGGCCGGCTTCTGGGAGCGGCTCTATCCGCAGGTGCGGCGCGAGCTGATGCGCCGTTACCCGCGCCACGCCTGGCCGGAGCGGCACTCATCGGCGTGAGAGCCCGTACAACTTGAATGCCAAGAAAAAATTCCTCCCGCGGCCTGGCGACTTCTGCACGGCTGCCGCGAGAGGAACTTTTTTTGCTGCGCGCGCTGTTACGCGATCTGGTATGGGTGGCGCTGGTGGCGGGAGAGCAGCGCCGCGGCAATATCGTCGCCGACGATCTCTTCCTTCACCGGGTCCCAGCGGATCGGATGCTGCACCTTCATGGCGATCCAGTGGAGCAGGCAGGTGGAGCAGGCGCGGTGTCCCACCTCAGCCGTTGCCACCGGCGCTTTGCGCGAAAGGATGCAGTCCAGCCAGTTGCCGTGCTGATCGTCCGAGGTGTAGACGTGATACTCGTTGGGGCCGATCGCCGAATCCAGAATCTTCGGGTCGCTGGCGCGCAGCGGAACGATGGGCGTGGAGGGCGCTCCGGTCGAGGTGGGCGTCGTCATGCCGTCGCGGCAGACGAAGATCCATCCCTTGTCGCCAATCCACTTGATACCGTTCTCGAAGTCGCCGGAGATGGTCATCACCACGCCGTTCGCGTAGCGGCCGTAGGTCTTGAACGGGCCGTGCACGTTCCATAGGCCCTCGGTGGGGAACTCTGCGCGGCCCCAGATCTCCACAGGGCCGGTGAGTTCGGTGTCCATGCCCCAGTGCGCCGTGTCCACGTGATGCGCGCCCCAGCCGGTAATCATGCCTGCGCCGAACTGCTCCATGCGCAGCCAGCCAGGACGATCGAATCCCTTTTGCGGCATGACGCGATCGACGGTGTAGGGAACCTCGGGTGTTGAGCCCAGCCATGCGTCGTAGTTGAATCCGGCGGGAACCGGCATGGGCTGGGGATTGCCGCCTGCCGGGTCGCCGGGCAGGCCGATCTCGACGCGCTGTACGGCGCCGATGCGCCCATTGCGCACCAGTTCCACGGCGCGCGGAAACTGCTTCCAGGAGCGCTGCTGCGAGCCGATTTGCAGGATGCGACCGCTGGCCTTGACGCGGTCGGCCATGATGCGGCCTTCGGCGATGGTGAGCGAGGCGGGCTTCTGCAGGTAGACGTCCTTGCCGGCGGCCACTGCTGCAACTGCCAGGCGGGCGTGCTGGTGGTCGGGCGTGGAGATCAGAACCGCGTCGATCTCCTTGTTGGCCAGCAGTTCGCGGTAGTCCTCGTAGCCTTTGGTGCCGGTGTAGGGCTTGCCGAGTTTTTTCGTGTACTGCCCATCGACGAACTGTTTGCCCAGTTCGACGCGCTCAGCGCTCAGGTCGCAGACAGCGACGATGCGATTGTCGCGGCCAGCGACGCCGGTGTACTGCAGAACGCCCGGCATGTCGTGACCGCGCGAGATGCGTCCCACGCCGATGGCGCCGATGTTGATGCGATTGGAGGGCGCGGTTGCGCCGAAGACCGAGCGAGGAACGATGGCAGGAAAACCGGCGGCAATACCGCTGGCAACAGATGCTTTCAGAAATACGCGACGCGTGGATTTCATCCTAATCTCCATTGTGGAACAGCCGGATATTGTGAGCAGTGTCTCTTAGCCGTGGAAGCCATCCAGCGCGTGATCGGCCCGCAGATCGCCTCCGTTCCATACATGCTTCGCCGTCCATGCCGTCTCGGGGTCCTTCCAGAAGGGATCGTCCGGCCTCAGGCCCAAAGGCAGAAACGCTTCCAGGCATAGGTACAGGCTTCCGGTGGAGATATAGGGCTCTCCCAACGAGGGCTGATGGCCTGCCAGCCCGATAGTGAGCCAGCCGTTGGCGTCGTAGGTGCCGGGAGCGCCGAGGGAGGCTTCGATGGCGGCCGTCAATGCGCCGCGCACCTGTGCGGGAGCCACGCCTTCGGGGAGTTGCTTGCGCAGAGCCATGTCGGCCAGCAGGTGGAAGGCTCCGCAGCGGTAAGCAATGGACCGGCCCAGGACCGGCCAGGCGCCATCGCGGCCGATCATGCGCTCCTGGATGGCGGCAAAGCGGCGCGCGCGGATCAACTCGGCATCCTTCAACTTTGGGCCTACGCCCACGTTGCCGGCGGGGCTGTCGAGCACTCCTAGAAGAAAAGGATGAATGACGAAACTGTCGTAGTAGTCGGCGTGGTAGGTGGTCCCGTCGCCGTAGACACCGTCGCCGACGTACCATTCGTTGTGCTTTGCGAGGGCGTGCTCGACAGGCGCCTTCTCCCAATCCGATCCGAGTTTCGCCAGCGTTGCTTCCACCATCGCCGAGAAAAGAAGCCAGTTGGTTTCCGGAGGTGTGATGGCGCGGGTCTTCTTGAAGCCCTCGATCAGCCAGCGGCGCGTGTCGGCGGGCAGAGCATCACCTAATTCGTGCGGAGCGCGCAGAATACCCAAACCCAGAAATCCCGCGTCCACCAGCGTCTGTGCGATGGAGCCAAAGGGGACCAGATCCGGCGAACCTGGATCGACGCAGGCGCAGATGGCTTCGCGCGAGAGTTCGCGATAGTGGTCGCGGTCCTGGCTCGCAGCGCCGGTTTCCAGCCACGGCGCGATGCCGCAGAGAGTTCTGCCAAGCGCTTCAAGATAGGTGCACTGGCGGCGGCTTGCCTCCTGGCCCGGCTTGCACTCCACCGGGAAGACCTTCTTGAGTTTGCGTTCGCTCAGGGCCGTCAGGACAGGCCCGGCGGTTCTTTTCAAACGTGCAAGCCACAGTTCGGTCGTTTCTTTTGGCATTTGGCTGCTTCCAGTTCGAGGGAGTGTGGCGGCTGCGGCGGCAAAACCAGCCCCTTGGAGGAACCCGCGTCGATTCATCTGTTTGTCTCCTGTCCAGTACTGGTGAAACCGCGCAAGGGGCGCGAAAGGACACCGTGAATAGTTTGAGACTCGAATATACTGCTCGGCACATCGGTTTGTCGAGAAAGGGATGCCGCGGTTGACAGCAAGAGCGAGAAGAAGCCTGATCGATGCCGCACCTTGCGCAGAAAACAGAGGACAAAAGGTGGTGAGGGGAGCTTGAAACCCTGAAGGCGTCAAAAGAGGAGGGGTGCTGCCGGGTAACCCGGCAGCACCCCCATAGGCGCCTACCAACTTATTCGGCTGAAGGGAATGAGGCGCATAGAATCGCGGCAGCGAATGCGCTGCCTGAAGAACTCGAATGGATGACGGGGGTGTGGTGCGAAGGGGAGGGAAATATGGTGCGCCCGGAGTGATTCGAACACCCGACCTACTGATTCGTAGTCAGTCGCTCTATCCAGCTGAGCTACGGGCGCACACAGTTTGATTCGTACTGAACCAAAGACAGATTAACAGGGTTTGGCGATGAACGCAACGTGCAGGCCGCAAGGTGCAACGGCTTTGCTATGAGCGGCGTGGATCAGGCCTTGGGAGCGGCTGCAACAGCAGCAGTTGGAACCGCGGCAGCTTGATCCGCCGGCGGCTCGGCTGCGATGTCGAGACCGGTGCGGCGAAGAATGTTGGCGACAGTGGCGGCGTTCAGGCGGGTGGCGTCGAACTCGACCAGCACAGTGCGGGCGGTTGCGTCGATCTGGATGCGGCGGATGCCGTAGACGTCGCGCGTGCCGGCCAGTGCGAAGGCTACCGCCTCAGTGGGCGGAGTGGAATAGCGATAGAGAAGATCCACCGTGGTCATACGAGCATGATACCAAGATGCGGTGCGCGTGAGCGGCTGCCTCAGAGCGACTTCAGGTAGCGCTGAATCTCAGCGTCGTTCCAGTCCTGCGCGCCGACAAATTTGCGCCGGATGATGCCCTGACGGTCCACGACGTAGGTCTCAGGCCACATGTCGGTATGGAAGAGCTTGGCGGCCTTCTGCTCGGGATCGCGCACTGTGATCAGGTCCACATGGCGGCGGGCGATGAAGGTGGAATACGCTTCAGGGTCTTCGTCGATGCTGATGGCCAGGATGGCTAGATTGGGCAGTTGGCGATGGAGTTGTAACAGGGAAGGCATCTCAAGGATGCAGGGGCCGCACCAGGTTGCCCAGAAGTTGACCAGAACGACCTGTCCGCGGTAGCTGGCCAGGTGCACGGTAGAGTTGCCGTCGGAGACGGTGAAGTCGGGAGCGGGCTTGCCCATCTGGGCCGGATGCGCGCCGCGGTTGCAGGCAGGCAACACCGCCAGGGGCAGAAGCAACAGGATGTTCAGAAAACGAGGAAACCGCACACCCTTATAATACTGAGCCAGCAGGCCAGTGCGAAAGGGTGAGGGCGATGAGCGGCGAGAAGGCGGAAGAGACGGAAGCAGGAAAGAGCGGCTACAAGCCGGTGCTGGGGCTCTCGGACGAGGGCGAGGCAGCGGAGCCGCGCGACTGGAGGGAGTGGGCCGGCAAGGCGCTGGAGGGCTCGGTCTTCGACCAGCCGGAGCCCGCCGAGTTGATGGAACTGACCGTAATCGTTCCGGCGCGCAACGAGGAAGATTGCCTGGGCGCGTGCCTGGAGTCGCTGGTAAGCCAGTCGGAGGATCTGTTCAAACTGGGCAAGGACTGGGAGCTGATGGTGGTCGATGACCACTCAACCGACCGCACGGCGGAGATTGCGCGCGGCTTCAAGGGCGTAACGGTGCTGGAGGCTCCCAAACTGGAGAAAGGCTGGACCGGCAAAGCCAACGCCATATGGGCGGCGGCGCGGCGGGCGCGCGGGCGCTGGCTGCTGTTTACCGATGCCGACACCATCCACGAGCCGGGAAACCTGCACCGCGCCATGCATGAGGCCGCGCGGCACAAGGCAGGCATGTTGAGCTATTCGCCGCGCCAGATCGTGACCGGGCTGGCGCAGCGCGCGCTGATGCCTCTGGTGTTTTGCGAACTGGCGCTCTCGTATCCTCCGGCCAAGGTTTCCGACCCCAAGGAGCGGATCGCTGCCGCCAACGGACAGTTCCTGCTGATCGAGCGGGAGGCCTACCGGCGGCTGGGAGGGCATCCCAGCGTCTCCGGGCAGGTGCTGGAAGACGTGGAACTGGCCTTCATGGCCAAGAAACGCAAAATCGGGCTCAGATTCCGCTATGCGGACGACGCCGTCTCCACCCGCATGTACCGGACCACGGCGGCGATGGTCGAGGGCTGGACCAAAAACCTCGCTTTGCTCTTCGACAATACCCTGGTGCTTTCGCTCTGGCGCGCGCTGGACTTTGTGCTTCTTTTCGGGCTGCCGGTGCTGTCGGTCGTGCTGTGGAATGCGAAGTTTGCGCAACACTCCATCCAGTGGCTGGGCGCGGGATGGGTGCTGGCCCTGCTGTGGATACGGACGCTGGTGCGCTTCTACAGCCGCGTGGCCAAGTCGAACTTTCCCTTTCTGGATTGCCTGCTGACGCCGCTGGGACTGCCGTTGTTCGTGGTGCTGCTCTATCGCAGCTGGTTCCAGCACAAAATTCTGAAGCAGGTAAGCTGGAAGGGACGCACGTACGGGCAGTAGTTTTTTCATGCGGCGGCGACGAGGGCAGGGAATTGTTGACCACACGCAATTCTCTGTTGAATCCGTGAAGCGGCAAGCGCGGCCGTGCATCTGTTCAAGTGAGGACCGAAATGATCTTTCTGACGCGGCGGGCCACATTTTCAGCGGCGCATTACTACTGGAACGATGCCTGGACGCCGGAGGAGAACGCACGCGTCTTCGGACGCTGCGCCAACCGCAACGGTCACGGGCACAACTACACGCTGGAAGTGACAGTGGCGGGCGATCCGGACCCGGTAACCGGTTTTGTGGTGGACTTGAAGTGGCTGAAGGACGTGATCGAGCGCGAAGTTCTGGATGCGTGGGATCACCGCCATCTGAATCTGGAGACGGAAGACTTCCGCCATGCCGTGCCGACGACGGAGAACATCGCCATTGCCGCCTGGAGCCGCCTGAAGCCGGCCATCGAGGCGGCAGGCGGAGCGAGCTTGAATCGCGTGCGCGTCTACGAGACGCCGGAGATCTTCGCAGAGTTCAGGGGTGAGGCATGAAGGCCTACTTCGGGCGGCGCTATACGCTGAGCGCCAGCCACCGTCTGCACGCCGCGGCTTTGAGCGACGAGCAGAACCGCGCGGTGTATGGGAAATGCAACAACCCGCATGGGCACGGGCATAACTACGCCGTGGAAGTGCTGGTGGGAGGCCCGGTGATGGCCGAAACGGGCATGGCGATGAATCTGGTGGACGTCGATCGCGCCGTGCACGCGTCGATTCTGGACCGCTTCGATCACGCCAACCTGAACTTGGACCCGTTGTTTGCCGCGCAGGTTCCGACCACCGAGAACTTTTGCAAGGCGGTTTACGAGTTGCTGAAGGAGGCGCTTCCGGCCGGAGTTTTGGAGCAGGTGCGCGTGGAAGAGACGGAAAACAACTTTTTTGAGTATCGCGGCGTATGAGTGGAAGCCGCGTAAGAACCAAGACGGAACTAGAGCTAAAGAAAGAGGCCCGATTCCCCGGGCATGAGGAGGTAAAGGATGGCGCAGCCAATCGCAGTGAGCAAGCCAATTCGCAGGGTAGTGGAGATGGAAGACGGGCTGAGCGGATTCACCACTCAAGAGATGTACCGCGAGATTCTGAGCCGTCTGGGCGAGGACCCGAGCCGCGACGGATTGCTGAATACTCCGTCGCGCGTTGAGAAGTCCATGGCCTTCCTGACCAAGGGATACGACCAGGACCCGACGCAGATTCTGCGCGGCGCGCTGTTCGATGTGGACTACGACGAGATGGTGATCGTCAAGGACATCGAGATGTTCTCGCTCTGCGAGCACCACATGCTGCCTTTCTTCGGCAAGGTGCACGTGGCTTATATACCCAAGGGCAAGGTGATCGGCCTCAGCAAGATTCCGCGGCTGGTGGAGGTGTTTGCACGGCGTCTGCAGGTGCAGGAGCGCATGACGCGGCAGATCGCCGATGCTATCCAGCACGCCATCAACCCGCAGGGCGTGGGCGTGGTGATCGAGGCGCGGCATCTGTGCATGATGATGCGTGGCATTGAGAAACAGCACTCATCCACGGTGACCAGCGCCATGGTGGGCTGCTTTCAGCAGAAGGAGACCCGGTCGGAGTTTCTTTCGCTGGTTCGGCAGCAAGCGACCAGTCTGCTGTAACCACTCTTCGCGAAAGGCGTTGGCTGAAGCCAGCGCCAGGCGGAGCTTCATCCTGTGGGCGCGTGTAATCTGTGCCAGCAGCTCCCGGTCCAGCTTTGGGTCCAGTGTTGCGGCGGCGATCTGTCGGAGCCGTCGCCAATCGTGCCAGACGCCGAGCGTCTTGTTCAACTTGCCAAGGCTTCTGAGCAACTCCGGCGGAGCGCCGCCGAAGAGTCCGGCGACGGTGCTCAGAGCCTTGAGCTTGATGCGAAAGGCGTGCAGGTTCTCCTCACCAAGAGCAGGCCAGAGGCTCAGTTCGTTGACGAGTGCTGCTGGCGCGCCGGAGACCATGCCAGCGCGCTGCCTGGAAGCTGCGGCGGAGTTCCGTGGAGCCGTGGCGGGGCGGATGAGCTCGGACAGGAGCTTCAGATTTCTGCGAATCTCTTTCTTCTTCTTTCCGATGGCATCGAGCAGACGGTCGGCATCTTTTTCGCGGGTGGAGACCAGGGACTTCATCAGGCGCGTCAGGGATGCGGGATGAAGTTCTCCGGGCAGGCTGAGCGCTCGGTCGGCCAGAACGTCCATGTCCCGCACGCTGCCGGCGGCCTTGCGGATGGACTGGATGGTCTGGAGCGAGCGCAGAACGTGCTTGTCACCGCCGCCGAGAGCAGTGGCGATGGCCTCCAGTTGGCGCACCTGTACCCGCAACTTGTGGACCGCGCGGGGCGATGGGTCCTGGGAGAGACGCCGCAGGACCTTCGTCAGCGAGCGTAACGGCTTGAGTGACCGATCCGGTTCCATGGCCTTAGCCTGCCTGAAAATCGATTGTAAGCCCGGGCCCGCAGTTGGCAAGGGGGATCGCAGAGTCTAAAGTGATGAAGTGAACGGACTTTTAGTGATTGACAAGCCGGGAGGAATGACCAGCCACGATGTGGTCAACCGCCTGCGCAGGATTTGCGGCGAGCGCTCCATCGGGCATCTGGGAACATTGGACCCGATGGCGACGGGCGTTTTGCCGCTTCTGATGGGCAAGTACACGCGCCTGGCGCAGTATTTCTCTACCGCCGAAAAGAGCTATACCGGAGCCATCCGCTTCGGGTTTGCAACCGACACCTACGATGCAGAAGGCGAAGCCGCAGGGCCGGACCGCTGGCCGGAGCTGTGCGCAACTCTGACGCTGGACAGGATTCGCACCGCGGCTCAGCGCTTCCACGGCGAGATGGAGCAGATGCCGCCGCCATTTTCCGCTAAGAAGATCGCGGGCACTCCGGCTTATAAGTTGGCGCGCGAAGGCAAGCCTGTCGAACTGAAGACGGCGCGAGTCCTGATTTCCTCGTTTGAGATTGTCTCCATGGAAGACGCGGAGGCGCGTTTTGCCATGAGCATCAGCGCGGGCGGCTATGTGCGCTCGGTTGCGCACGAACTGGGGCAGGACCTGGGCTGCGGAGCGCATCTGAGCGCGCTGCGGCGCACGCAGGCGGGCGTATTCACCGAGGCCGAGGCGCATCGGCTGGACGAACTGGAGCCATTGGCCGGCAACGTCGAGGCGCTGGAGGGGCTCTGCGTGCATCCACGCAATCTGCTGGCGGAAATGCCATCGGTCACAGCCGACGCGCAGGCCCTGGGCCGAATGAGGAACGGCGCGCAGGCCAATCTGCCGGAGTTTTCTTCGGCGTCGCTGGTAAAGGTATTTGCCGGGCAGCGGGAACTGGCAGCCATCGCCAAGCGCGTGGCGGGGACGCTGTTTCAGCCGGTGGTGGTGATGATGTAGGGGACTGGGTGACTAAGTGGCTAAGTGGATAGGTGACTGAGTGACTTAGTGGCTCAGCCACCCAGTCACTTAGTCACTTAGCACCTAACAGCGTCTTCACCGCAGGCAGCAGCGTTGCGGCGACGATCTTTGCGCCCTTTGCCGTGGGATGAATCCCGTCGGGCTGGATCGTTCCAGGCACATGCACCAGGTCCTTGTAGAGCATGGGCACGAAGGCCACGTGGTGCTTGGCGGCCAGCGTGCGGAAGATCTGCTGAAAGGGCTGGATGTAGTCGGGGCCGTAGTTGGGCGGCAGGGTGATGCCGGCCAGCAGCACCTTGATGTGCGCGGCTTCGAGCGCCGTGAGCACCTGGTCCAGGTTGCGGCGGGTTTGGTCGAGGGGCAGTCCGCGCAGGCCGTCGTTGCCGCCGAACTCGACGACGACCACGTCAGGGTGCAGGCTCAGGATGGAAGGCAGGCTGGCGACGGCGTCCTTGGTGGTTGCGCCGCTCGTGCCCCGGTTGACCACCTTCCAGTGGTAGCCCTGGGCGTCCAGGTCGTGCTGGAGTGCGTCGGTGTAAGCCTCGCCGGGATTCAGGCCGTAGCCTGCCGTGATGCTGTCGCCGAAGCAGACCAGCTGGTGCGGCGCGGCTGCCGGCAGCAAAGCCGCAGCGCAAAGTAGACAGAATGAAACGAAAAGTGCGCGGAATACGTACACGGGAATAGTGTAGTTCGAGCGACAGGGAACCGGAGCGGGTTTCTGCGCACAAGGGGGCACGGTTGATCGAGGTCAAGGCAGCCAGGAAGTGGATTCAGAACGGCTCGCGCCGGGTAGACATCTTGAAGGGCATCTCGCTCACCATTCCGGCCGGGCAGTTTGTGGCCATTGTGGGCGCCAGCGGCAGCGGCAAAAGCACGCTGTTGGGGCTTCTGGCGGGGCTCGACGCGCCCAGCGAGGGTGAAATCTGGCTGGATGGCGTGCCCATTCACAACCTGGCTGAGTCGGAACTGGCCGAGGTGCGCGGCAGCAAGATCGGCTTCGTCTTCCAGTCCTACCAACTGATCCAGACGCTGACGGCGCTGGAAAACGTGCTGCTGCCCTACGAACTGAATGTGGAGGGAAGCGGGTTGAACAAGGCGCGGCGGCTGCTGGAAGAGGTAGGGCTGCAGGACCGCATGGAGCACTACCCTGTGCAGCTCTCCGGCGGCGAGCAGCAGCGCGTCGCGCTGGCGCGGGCGTTTGTCGTCGAGCCGCCCATCGTGATGGCCGATGAGCCGACCGGCAATCTGGACTCGGCCAACGGACGGTTGGTTCTGGACCTGCTGCTGGACCGCAACAAGCGCGCAGGAACCACGCTGGTGCTGGTGACGCACGATCCTGAGATCGCCAGCCGGGCCGACCGGAAGATCGTGCTGAAGGATGGGCAGATCGTCGAGGATACTTTGCCGGTTGCTCCCATGGGCGCTCTTGGCCAGAACGAGGAAAAGAATGGCTAAGCGGGCGTTGGGATGGAAGCGCGCCGCAGCCATTGCTTGGCGGGATCTGAAGTCCGCACCGGGCAAGTTCGGGTTTGTGGTGTTGAGCGTGGCCGTGGGCGTGGCGGCGCTGGTGGGCGTGCGCGGGCTCAGCGACAGCTTTCGCACCACGCTCTCCGGCGAGGCGCGCTCGCTGCTGGCCGGCGATCTGAGCGCGCGCATCTTTCGCGCGCCGACGGCCGAGGATCAGACGAAGATCGATGCGCTTTTGGCACAAACGCAGAAGACCACAGGGAAGGCGCGGGCCACCTGGGTTACCGAGACGCTTTCCATGGCGTCGATCCCGCAGGATCCGGTTCCGCTGCTGGTCTCGCTCAAGGCGGTCGATCCGGCGGAGTATCCCTACTACGGCACCGCGGAGTTGGAACCGGCGATGAGCTTGAAAGATGCTCTCACGGGCGACTCGGTGGTGGTGGCCGACGAGTTTTTGATCCGGCTGAAGGCGCAGGTAGGCGGCACGCTGCGTTTGGGCGGCAAGAGCTTCCGGATAGCAGCCGTACTGAAGCAGGAGCCGGACCGCATCACCGCCGGTGCAGGCATGGGCCCGCGCGTGATGATCTCCGCGGCATCGCTGGAGAAGACGGGCCTGGTGGCCTTTGGCAGCCGCGCCAGCCATCGGCTGCTGGTCAAGCTGCCGGTGCTGCAAGGGAGCGGGGGCAAGGCCGACGCGGAGGCAGCAGCGGTGCGCGCGCAGCTTGAAGCAGCTCTACCGGATGCGCAGGTGATGGACTTTCGCGAAGGCAATCCCGCGCTGAGCCACGGGCTCGACAACGCAACCTCCATCCTGAGCCTGATTTGCCTGGTGGCGATGGTGCTGGGCGCAATCGGCGTGGCCATGGCCATGCACGCGCACCTTGAGCAGCGCATGGACATGCTGGCGATCCTGAAGGCCATGGGCGCGGGATCGGCGGACCTGCTGCGCATCTTTCTGCTGCAAACGCTGGGGCTGGGACTGGCGGGCGGACTGCTCGGCGTAGCGGCCGGCGTTGCTGTGATGATGGCTTTGCCGCATGCCTTCGGAACTCTGCTGCCGTTCCATGCGGTGCTGCAGTTCCCGTGGAAGTCGGCGCTGGCGGGGCTGGGCACGGGGCTGCTGACTACGCTGCTGTTCTGCATGCCGCCGTTGCTGGATGTGCGCGGCGTGCGTCCGGTGCTGGTGTTGCGGCGGCTTGTGGAGCAGGGGCCGAAGGGTTTCCGCGGCTGGGTTAGCCGCTGGTGGGCGCGGCGGCTGCAACTGGGGCTGGCGGCGCTCGTTGTTGTTGCGCTGGGCGGCATCGCCTGGGCGCTGGCCGATTCGCCCAAGGTGGGTGCGTGGTTTGCCGCATTGTTCACGGCGGCGCTTGCGGTGCTGCTGGCCATGGCCGCGGCGGCGTTGCGCGTGTTGCGTTTTCTGCTGGACCGCGTACGTCTGCGGTTGCCATCGTGGCTGCGCCATGGGCTCGCCAATCTCTATCGGCCGGGCAACCAGTCGGCGGCCGTGCTGGCGGCGCTGGGAACCGGCGTGATGCTGATCCTCGCCGTCTACCTGCTGCAGGCCGGGCTGCTGCGCGACCTGCAGGAGACTGCATCGCCCAAGCTGCCCAACATTTTTCTGGTGGACGTGACCACGGACGAAGCGCCGGGCGTAACACAGTTCTTTGCGCATCAACCCGGCGTCACGCAAACGCTGAACCTGATGCCCGTGACGATAGGCCGCTTTGTTTCCATCAACGGCAAGACGGTGGAGCAACTGAAGGATCAGCACGTCCCGCGCCGGATGCTGGAGAGCGCCGATCTGAGCTGGTCCGATGTTATTCCCGAGGGCGACAAGCTGACCCAGGGCAGATGGTGGACGGACTCCAGCGCCAATGAGATGGCCATCGGCGATTGGGTTGCGCAGCGCCTGCACATGGGCGTGGGTTCGGTGGTCGAGCTTGAGGTCGGCGGCGTCGTGCACACGCTCAAGGTGAGCGCGGTGTACAAGTCCGACGGGCAACATCTGGGGTCGAGGGTTTCGTTTGTGCTGCCTTCCGCGCAACTGAAGGATCAGCCGGCCACGTGGTACGGCGGCGCGCATGTCGATCCGCGGCGCGTGCCGCAGATGGAGCGCGCCTTTTTTGCGGCGTATCCCACCGTTACGGTCATCAACCTTGCCGACGTGCTGGCGCGCATTGAGAGCGTGGTGGATCAGATCACCTTTGTGGTGCGGCTGCTGGCCGGTTTCTCGATTCTGGCCGGGTTGACGATTCTTGCTTCCAGCATTGCCAGCACACGCTTCCGGCGCATGCGCGAGGCCGTGGTACTGAAGACGCTGGGAGCCACCCGCATGCACATTGTGCGCATCTTCAGCGTGGAGTTCAGCGTGCTCGGCTTGATGGCCGGAGCGGTGGGCGTGGTCTTTGCCAATCTGCTGGCGCGGGTGCTGCTGCGACGCCTCGAAGTGCCTTTCCAGATTGAATGGGGTGCAACGCTGGTGGCGCTTGCCGGCACGGCGCTGCTGGCAGTGGCGACCGGCTGGGTCGCCAGCTACCGCATTCTGGGATTGCGTCCGCTCGAAGTGCTGCGCGAGGAGTAGGTGGGCCTGTGATAACAAGCAGGTTGCCCTTGAAAGCTGTTCGCGGGCTCTGGTCTGGCGCCCGCGGAGGCCACGACTCAAGACCGGTAGCCTTTTCTTTTTGAGTCGGGACGATCCAATACCGGAGTGACTATAATCACAACTGCACGCTAGAGTTCGCGTGGATTTTTTGAATTCAGTCGAAGGGAATCCCGCCAAATGGCGACAGGAGACCTGGCCCTGGGTCAACAGCAGGGCGAAAGCAGCGCGCGTCAGCGCGTCATCAACGATTTCAGCATCAACGTAGCAACGGTGAACGGGTCCGGCTCGCAATCCGCCAATAGCGTTCTGCTGAAGAGCATCTTCGGAATGGGAGTTCCCGTTAGCGGGAAAAACCTCTTCCCGTCGAATATTGCCGGACTACCCACCTGGTACACGATTCGAGCGAGCAAGGATGGCTACGTTGCCCGCAAGCGCGATTCGGAAGTGCTGGTGGCGCTGAACGCCGAGACGGCGCGCGAGGACATTCTCGCGCTGCCCAAAGGCGGCGTTGCGATCTACGAGCAGAATTTGAATCTGCAGCAGTACCGCGACGATGTGGTCTGCTATCCGGTTCCGTTCGACAAGATCACCGCGGCGGTCTGCCCCGAGGCCAAGCTGCGCAAACTCGTCAAGAACATGGTCTACGTCGGAGTGGTAGCGCAGATCCTGCGCATCGATCTGGCCATTGTGGAGAAGGGCGTTCAGAAGCAGTTCGCCAAGAAGCAGAAGGTCTTCGAGTTGAACTTCGGAGCGGTGAAGGCGGGCTTTGAATATGCTGCCGAGAATCTGCCGAAGCAGGACCCCTACTTCATCGAGCCGATGAACGAGACGACGGGCAAGATCATCATCGACGGCAACGCGGCCTGCGGCATGGGCGCGGTGTTTGCCGGAGTCACGGTGGTGGCCTGGTATCCGATCACGCCTTCGACTTCGACCATCGAAGCGACCACCGATCTGCTGAAGAAGTTCCGCGTTACCGCCGACGGCAAGGCGACCTTTGCCGTGGTGCAGGCCGAGGACGAACTGGCTGCGATCGGCATGGTGCTGGGCGCAGGCTGGGCGGGCGCGCGCTCCATGACGGCGACCTCCGGCCCCGGCGTCTCGCTGATGGCGGAGTTTACCGGCCTCGGCTACTGGGCCGAACTGCCGGGCGTCATCTTCAACGTGCAGCGCGTCGGACCCTCGACCGGTCTGCCCACGCGCACATCGCAGGGCGACCTGCTTTCCACGGCTTTCCTTTCGCACGGCGACACCAAGCACATCATGTTGCTGCCGGGCAGCGTGAAGGAGTGCTTCGAGTTCGGCTATGCGGCCTTCGATCTGACCGAGCGGTTGCAGACTCCGGTCTTCGTGCTCACCGATCTCGATCTGGGCATGAACAACTGGATGTCGGACGCCTTCGAGTATCCCGAGGGGCCGCTGGATCGCGGCAAGGTGCTTACTGCTGCCGACCTGGAGCGGCTGGGCGGCTTTGCCCGCTATCGCGACGTGGACGGCGACGCCATCGGCTGGCGCACGCTGCCGGGCACGATGCACCCCAAGGCCTCGTACTTCACGCGCGGTTCCGGCCACAACGACGCGGCCGGCTACAGCGAGAAGCCCGAGGATTACACGGGCGCAATGGACCGGCTGACGCGCAAGTTCGAGAGCGCCCGCAAGATGGTTCCCGCGCCGGTCGTGGTGAAGAACGGCACATCGAAGATCGGCTTCATCGCCTACGGCACCACGGATTTTGCTCTGCGCGAAAGCATGGATCAGATCAAGAACGAGTACAAGCAGGATGTGGACTATCTCCGCATCTGCGCCTACCCGTTCGCCAAGGAGATTCACGATTTCGTGGCGTCGCACGAGCGCGTCTACGTGGTGGAGCAGAACCGCGATGCGCAGATGGAGTGCCTGCTGAAGCTGGACCTTCCGGCCGAGCAGGTTGTGAAACTGCGCAGCATTCTGCACTACAACGGCATGCCCATCGATGCGCGCACCATCACCGAACAATTCGCGACCAAGGAGGGCCTCTAAATGGCGACCGCAACCCCAAGTCCCAAAGTGAATCGCATCGGCCTTCCGATCCTCGACTACCGCGGCGGCAAGAGCACGCTCTGCGCCGGCTGCGGCCATAACGCCATCTCCGAGCGCATCGTCGATGCCATGTTCGAGATGGGCGTCGAGCCGGAGCGGGTCGTCAAGATGAGCGGCATCGGCTGCTCGTCGAAGAGCCCCGCGTACTTCATGGCGCGCTCGCACAGCTTCAACAGCGTGCACGGACGTATGCCGGCGGTCACCACCGGCGCCATGCTGGCCAATAAAACGCTGACGGCGCTGGGCGTCTCCGGCGACGGCGACACGGCGTCCATCGGCGCCGGGCAGTTTGTCCACCTGATGCGCCGCAATCTTCCCATGATCTACATCATCGAAGACAACGGCGTGTACGGCCTGACCAAGGGCCAGTTTTCGGCTACGGCCGACATCGGCTCCAAGCTGAAGACCGGCGTCATCAACGATCTGCCGGCCATCGACACCTGCGCACTGGCCATCCAACTAGGCGCAACGTTTGTGGGCCGCTCGTTCTCGGGCGACAAGAAGCAACTGGTGGCCATGCTCAAGGCGGCCATCGCTCACAAGGGAACCGTGCTGCTCGACGTCATCAGCCCCTGCGTGACCTTCAACGATCACGAGGGCTCGACCAAGAGCTACAAGTTCCTGCAGGAGAACGACGAGCCCATCAACGAGATCGGATTTGTGGCCAGCTTCGACGACATCGAAGTGGACTACGACTCCGGCCAGGTGTACGACGTGGAGATGCACGACGGATCGAACCTCCGGCTGCGCAAGCTGCTGGAAGACTACGACCCGACCGACAAGGCCAACGCGGTGCGTACGCTGATGGAGGCGCAGGAGAAGGAAGAGATCCTGACCGGCATCTTCTACATCGACACCACCAAGCCGACCTTCCTCGATCAACTCAACACGGTGGACGAGCCGCTGGCCACGCTGCCGGATTCGCTCACACGTCCGCCGAAGTCGGCCCTCGAAAGCCTGATGGCCAACCTTAGGTAGTACCCGGATGGAATTGCCGCACATGCAAAAGCCCCGCTCTCCGCGGGGCTTTTGCTTTTATAGCATTTTCGGAATCGCTGTAGACCGGTTTTGAAAGGGCACGGCTAAGCAGGCTGCGGAAAAACTCTCGCCAAACGGGCTTTGTAACAGGGCCCGACTTCAGTCGGGCCGATAAACCAACTGGAATCAGCGGGGCTTTAGCCCCTGATGGAGAGCCCTTTGGTCTACAGCATTTCCGAATCTTCTCGATGAATCTACAGAACTATATCTTCCACCAGTCCAGCGCCTTCATGCGCGGATAGTAGAGCGCGGAGCGAATCTCAATCGCCGCGCCTTTCAGATTGCGCAGCGCCTGCGCGTAGATTTCCAGTTGCGGGGCAAAGCTGCTGCGCAGCCCGCTCAGCGCTGTTTGCGGATCGAGTCCATCGGCGTGCGCGGTCTTGTAGTCCACGATCCACCACACATCGCCGCCGGATGAGAGCGGCTCCGCGCCCGCGCGGAAGATGCGGTCCACCTGCACCGTGCGCAGAGTTCCGCCGAGCACGCCGGTCCAGCGCAATTCGCTGTCTGCATCCGGATGCGGCGACAGAATCCACTCGCCCTCCGGCGTGCGCGAAGCCTCGACGGCAATACCGCAGGCTTCCTGTGCCATTGCTTCCGCCTGCGTTTTGTCGATGCCCGCGGAGCGAATCGATGCTGCGGTGCGCGGCGCAAACTGCGAGAGTTCCGCGCGCGCCTGCTCCCATGCGAGCCGTGTACAGAGCCGGGCCAGCTCTTCGAACAGCGCATGAACGGCGGTTCCCAGCGCGCGGGAACGCAGGCCGCCTTCGTGGCGCGTGTAGAGCGTGGGCGAGGCAACGGCATCGCCGCCGCTGGCGGTTGGGCCCGCAAACGAGTCGAGAGAAAGGTCGGGCGGAAGACGCAGCAAGCGCGTAGGCCTGGCCGCAGCCGGAACGATGAGCGCGGACGCCGCCAGCGATTCGAGCGTGGATTCTTCGGCGGACGCTTCGGCCTGGGATTGTGCAGCGGTCCACTGTGCAAAGCGCTTCTCAATCTCGGCGGCAAGCGCGGGCCATGCCGTAGCCAGCAGTGAAGAGCGCGGCGCGGCAAGCGTGAGCGCGCCGTCCGGCTGCGCCTTGTAGCCGGGCCTTGCGAACAGGTGCAGCTCCTCGCGGGCGCGCGTCGATGCCACGTAGAGCAGGCGGCGCATCTCCTGTTGCTCGCGCGTGCGCCGCGCGCTATCCACCCACGCCTTCGCGTTGCCGCGCTCTGCGCCCCTGGTCTGCAGCGGCGCAACCAGAAACTCGGTGGGTTCGCCGGAGTCGTCGGCCTCGGCCAGGCCTCGTTCCAGCCACGAGAGCATCTGCGTATCGGCCTTTCCCGAGAGCGCCTGCAACTCCGGCACAGTTACAACCTCGAACTCCAGCCCCTTCGATTTGTGGATGGTCATCAACTGAACGCCGCAGTTCTCGTCCACGGCGGGATCGGGCTGCGCGGTCAGATCGGCCAGCGCCGCATCGAGGGCCGGGCCGAGCAGGTCTTGCTCGTTCTCGGGCAGATTGTCGAGCGCCTTCCAGAGCAGTTCAAGGTTGGCCAGTGCGGTCGCGTCCACGCAGAGCGGCCCGCCCAGCCTGGTCCAAACCTGCTCCAGCCATGAACCGAGCGCGGCCACGGGCGCGTCCGAGCGCAGTGCAGCAGCCTCGCCGACAGCGGCAAGAACGCGGCGCGCGGCCCGTCGGCCATCTTGCGACAGAAGTTCGACGCGTTCGTCCAGCAGCGCAGGCAGTGGGCGATCCATCAGTTCCGCATCGTCGGCGCTGGAGAGCGTGTGCAGATCGGCGAGCGAAAGGCCGCACCACGGGGCGCGCAGCAAGCCGAGCCACGCCACGCGGTCCTGCGGATTGAAAAGCGCGCGGGCCAGCGAAAGCGCATCGACAATCTCCGGGCGGTCCTTCAACTCTTCCAGATCGACGGCGCGGAAGGGAATGCGCGCTTTGTGCAGGGCCTCCGCAATCGGCATGAGCGCCTTGCGCGAACGGCCCAGCACGGCCACGCGATACTTTTCCGCCGCGGCTCCGGGCGCATCGTCACGCTTGCGTGCGAGGAGGCGGTCCATCTGCGCCTGATGGGTAGCAATCAAACCCACGATCTCGTCGATCTGGCGCGTCTTTGCCTCTTCACGAAGGCGAAGCAGCTCTTCGCGCGCGCCGGCGGAATCGGAGCCGCTTCTGGTGCGCACAGCGGTCGTTGGTACGAAGTCCAGATGGAGTTCGAGCTTTGCGTCGAAGGCAGCGGCTTCCGCGGACGATTGCCGAGCCGGGGCTGCAGCGGCAAACTGAATGCCGCTGCCGTCGTCTTTTGCGAAGACCTGCTGGAAGGCTGAGTTGAGCTGTTCGACGAGCGTGGGCGCGGTGCGGAAGTTGGCTTTCAGACGAACCGAGTCAAAGGCCAGCGGCTCCGCGCCAGGCGTCTCCAGACCGATGTCGCGGACACGCGAGAACAGCTCAGCTTCGGCGTCGCGGAAAAAGTAGATGGACTGCATCGGATCGCCGACGACGAAGCAGGTGCGGCCCTCCATGTCGGGCCATGCGGCGATCAGATGCGCCAGCAGTTCATGCTGGCGGCGGCTGGTGTCCTGGAACTCGTCAATCAGCAAGTGGCGGATGCCTTCGACCAGCGCAAGCGTGGAGTCGCCCGGTAGCCCCTGCTCACCTTTCAGTACGTTGAGAGCAGTCTGCGCAATCTCCGTGTAGTCGCACGCGCCCTCTTCGGCAAAGACAATGCGCAACTGTGCGGCAGCGTGCGCCAGAAGCGTGAATGCAGAGCGCACGATGCGCCAGTCGTCCTCCGTGTAGCGCGCGGGAGGCAGGCTGCGGACGGCGGCAAGCGCTTCTGCGAATCCGGCAATGGCGCCCAGGCCCGCGGTCAGGTTGAGGAACCGCTCTTTCTCGCGCTTTCGGTCCGATGGAAAGCCAAGGTTCTTGTCGGCTCTGCGGCGCAGCGCGCCGTCCTTGATCAGCAGCAGTTCGGCCAGCTCCGCATAGATCAGCCGCGCATCGTCGAGGGCCAGCGGGCTCTCAAAGGACGGCGCGGGCAGCCCCGCCGTCTGTGCCAGTTCCCGATGGCGCGCGCCACCGGTCTGCTCGCAGGCAAAGCGCGCCAGGGCCAGAATCTCATCGCGCGCGCCAGGGGCCTGGTCGAGCAGGCGGCTCACGCGTTCCATCGCCGTGGCCACCGCTTTTGCGAAAGGCCGCTCCAGACGCTCCCGCAGAGCATCCAGATCGGGCTCGCGGTCGAGGACGAAGTCGCGCATCCAGCGATCGCGCTGGCCAAGCATTTTGACCAGCAGTTGCTCCATCTCCTGCCAGTTGTTGTCGCGCCAAAGGAGCAGCGTCTCCACGGCCTGGCGCAGATCGAAAGGCGCGTCGTCCAACTGCTCCAGAACGCGGCGCGCGGCGCGGCGATAGAGCACGTCGGGCTGGCCGGAGATTTCAAGGTTGCCACCGAGCCCGGAAACAAGCGGCTCCTGCAGGGCAATCTCGCGGCAGAACGAGTCGATGGTGGAGATGCGCAATTGCGAGGGTTGATCGAGCAGGTTCCAGCCGAGTTGCTGCGAGCGCGACAGTGCGCGCCGCGCAAGAACAGCGGTCGAGAGCGCATCGTGACCGGCTGCGGCATCAGGTTGCGCGGCAGCCTTCTCCAATTCGGAGAGGATGCGAGTGCGCATCTCGGCGGCGGCGGCGCGCGTAAAGGTGATGGCCACGATCTGGCTGGGATCGTCCACCTGTCCGAGCAGCGCGAGAAAGCGTTGGGTCAGCAACGATGTCTTGCCGGAACCGGCCGGAGCCTGCACCAGTACAGAGCGGTCCGTGCGCAGCGCCGCTTCGCGCTGAGCCTGATCGGGAGGCACAAGATGCAGTTGCGGGCTACTCATCGCCGGCCTCCGTGGAAGAATCGCTGTCGTCTGCCTCGTCGATCGACTGCGGCGGAAACTCGCGAATGCGGCAGAGCCCCGGCAGCGCGCAGCGTTCGCAGGTCGCGGGGTACTCGCGCGGATCGGCCTGCGCCGCACCGGCAACAAAGTCGCGTGCCAGGCCTTCGATAGCGTCGCGCCAGTCCAGCAGCATCTCCAGGGAGAGCGGGCGCTTGGCCATATCGCTCCGTGGGGAGATGTCCGCCTTCACCGTGCCGATGGCATTGCCGACCCGCCCGGCAAATGCAGCTTCACCGGCGCGCACTTTGGCAAAGACCAGCCCGCCCAGCTCTTCGCCGGGCACAAGTCCAAAACCCGCGTAGAGCGGCAACTGCACATCCTCCGGGCGCGGCAGTTCCCACAGTTTCGGAGATACGTCGCCGGATTTGTAATCGACCACCAGCAGCGATCCGTCGTTCAACAAGTCGATGCGGTCCAGCCGCAGCCGCAGCGCCAGACCGGCAATGGCGGGCGACGCTTTCAGTTCTGTAGCCGCAACGGTGAAGGACACGCGGCGGGTTTCGAACTCCAGCCATTCGCGCACCAGCGAAGCAAGCCGCTGTTGTTCGAGGGCAAGATAGCGGCGAGGCATGCGCTCGCGCGCGCCGGCGGGCAGGTTCCGTTCGAAGACCAACTCAACGTGCCGGCGGACAAAGGCTGCCCGGTCCTCGATGGCCAGCAGTTCCCGATGGGTGCGAATGCCGTGCGGAGGGCCGCCCCAGACCGAATGCAGCACGGCATGCAGCAGCGTTCCGCGCTGGCTGGCGGAGAGGCCGGGCTCGGCGGGCTCCCAGTCGCGCGCGCCCAGCCGGGCGGTGGCGAAGGCGCGGAAGGGGCACAGCGACTGGTTGGTCAGCAGATCGGCGCCTCCCGGAGCGCTGCCGGGCGGGAAGGGAACGCGGGAGAGATCGTCGAAGGGAACAGTCTGCGGTGAGGGGTGCGCTGGCGGTTGTAGCTCGGCGGGCAGCCGCACGGGCTTGCCCGCGAACTGCAGGGCGAGCCGCGAAGGTTGCGCCTCAACGTCTTCGCGCTGATGGGAATAGCTGAAGCAAAGCACGTCCGTCGAGGCCAGCAGCCGCGTCGTGATGGCCTGTGCCAGCTCCCAGTCGAGGCGCGGGTGCGCGTGGGGCATCCCGGCCTCGCGCTGCAACTCCAGCGGCAGGAAGGGGTGTGTGGAGCCGGCAGCGGGCCACGCATCTTCGCTCGCGCCCAGGAACCAAACCGCATCGGCGCTGAGGCCGGCAGTTTCCGCAGGTCCCGCAATCAGGATGGGCGCGTCCGCCGACTCGGGCGCGTAGACGGTTTCGTCCAGAACGCGGCCAAGCAGCGAAAGGAACCCGCTCCAGGTGGTCTTGCGCGCGGCGAATCCGAGAGACGCACAGGCGTCGAGCGCTTCCAGAAAGCGGCGATGAATCTGAAACTCCGCGCTCGAGAGCGGGCGGCCTCCGGGCCAGCCAGCGGCTTCCAGCAAGCGCGGCGTCAGCTCTGCCCAGGCCAGCGGACTCTGCGCCGCCCCATTCTGCGCGGCCAGCAGAACGCGCGCCGCGGAAAGCCGCTCGAACCATGCGGTTGGCACGGGAGCGCTCAGAGGCTGGGTGGCGAAGGCGTCCAGCGGCCACACTGTGCGCTGCAGCCCGCGTTCGCGCAGCCGCTTCATGCGCCGCTGCAGCGTGGTTTGCTCGGCTGCGTCCGCGGCCAGATGGGCGGAGGCGAGCAGCCAGTCCAGTTCGTGCTCCTCCAGGGACTGGGTCAGCCAGTGCAGCAGCAGTTGCGCGCTGCGGGCCAGGCTCGTCCTTGAAAGCTCGACGCCCAGCGAAAACTCGAAGAGGGAAGCCGCCGAGGGGCCAAGATGCCGCAGAAATGCGCGTTCCACCTGGCCTCGGTTGCGGGAAAGATTCTGGGCAACCACGATCAGGCGAGCATCGGGTTTGGCGTCCAACTGCTTTCTGCACCAGAGTGCGCAGGCGGCCAACTCGGTCTTTTCGTCGGTTGCGGCAATGAAGCTGGTTTGCGCGGCAGGCGGCGGAAGAGTAGCCTCGCGCCATTCTCCCCAGGCATCCAGCAGTTGCCGCTGGGAGGGCTGAATGCGGTCAAAGCCGACAAGAAGCAGCGGAGGCCGCGATGGGCTTGCGAACTTCCCTGCCTCCTCCAGAATGCGGAGAAGCTCCAGCGGCAGGCGGGCAACGGAAAGCAGTTGGCCGTCGCGGCATTCCTCGTCGAATGCCGTCAGCCAGTTGCTGAAGCTTGCCTGATCCTTCTGCCAACTGGCGCGGACCCTGGCTTCCAGGTACTTCGGCGCATAGGCGCACAGCAGCGAGTGCGCATCCATGGCCAGCGAGCCAAGCCGCGCGCGCGAGGCGTCGAGCGTGGTCGCCAGTTGCCCCTCAGTGGATGCCACCGTGGCCCAAAGCGACTGCTCCTGCAGGGGTTCGAGGAGCATGCGGCTGTCCCGCGCCAGAGTGCGCCAGAGGCCGCGCAGAAACTGCTGCCAGTGTTCGATGCGGGGAGCGGCCCAGGCCGTCATCCCCTGGGCGCGGCGGGCCTGATGGTAGCTGAGGAGCAGGGCGCGTGCGGTGCGCTCGCTGGCCGTGACCACCAGGCCGCCATCGTCCAGCCATTGCTCAATCTGCGGCTCGCTCAAAACCCCCATTCCTGCGTTATACGCCGCCCGGCGCGGGGATGCCAGTTTGCCCGCGAAACACCGCCCGCGGAGTTGTACACTTGCTCTGTGATTCGCAGACTGATTGCATTCTCCCTATTGGCTGCGATGGCGCTCTCCGGTTGCCACACGGCTCCGAAGAGCGGCTCGCAAAGCGGCAACTTCAAGGTCTACAAAGTGCGCGGCAAGGTTGTATCCACCGACGCCGCCAAGGGCGAGGTCACGCTGGACCACGAGGCCATTCCGGGCTTCATGGAGGCGATGACCATGCCCTACAAGCTCAAGGACCCCTCCATCCTCTCAGAACTGCATCCGGGCGACGTGCTCACTGCCGATGTGCTGGTTTCGCAGGATGCGGACGCCGACATTCTGCTGGACCACATCGTCGTGGTGGCGCAGGCCAGGCCGGACTACAAGCCGGCGGTCAACTACCACGTTCCCGCGCCGGGCGACGCCGTGCCGGACTTCAAGCTGCGCAATCAGGACGGCCGCATTCTTCATCTGGGCCAGTTCCGCGGCAAGACGCTGCTGATCACCTTCATCTACACGCGCTGCCCGCTGCCCAACTTCTGCCCCCTGGTTACCCGCCACTTTGCGGAGATCGACCGGCAAATCGCTGCCAATCCCTCGCTGGCCGCCCGCGTTCGCCTGCTCAGCGTCAGCTTTGACCCGGACCACGACTCCCCGGAGCGGCTGAAGGCCTACGGCTTGCAGTACATCGGAGAAGGCGCGAAGAATCCCTTTGCCCGCTGGGATTTTGCCGTGCCGGAGAAGGCTGAGCTGCTGGAGATGGCGAAGTTCTTTAATGTCGGACTGACCACCGGTTCCGACACCCTGATCACCCATACGCTCTCGACCACCCTGGTCGGACCCGACGGAAAGGTGGTCCACTTTTACCCCGGCAACGACTGGACACCTGCTCAGGTGCTGGCGGACATCGAGCAGATTCAGGCAAATCGCGGATAGAGTCCACAGAAGTGGTCTGACCTGTTTATAATTGCCGAGATGTCAACAGCTCGCATTTTGGAAGACATCCCCACTTCACTACACGACGAGGAGAACGGCGATGAGCCACGGACTGAATATTCGCAAGGATGCCGAGATCGACTTTCTTTCACTGGGAGCGTTGATTCATCGGCTGGACCCGGGGATCATCCCCTTCCGCAAAGCCACCGAATGCAAGATTCACGTCAGCGGCGGTGAGTTCAACGTTGCGGCCAATCTGTCGGATTGCTTCCGCCTGAACACGGCGATTGTTTCCGCGATGGTGGACTACCCGATTGGCGACCTGATCGCCGAGCGCGTACGCGCCATGGGCGTCAAGGGGATCTACAAGCACTTCAAGCACAACGGCGTGACCGGACCGAACATGGCCACGGTCTATAGCGATCAGGGCCACGGCGTTCGTCCCCCGGTGGTCTTCTACAACCGCTGCAACGAGGCCGGCGCACAACTGAAGCCGGGCGATTTCGACTGGAAGGCGATCTTTGCCAAGGGCGTCAAGTGGGTCCACTGCGGCGGCCTGTTCTCGGCTCTTTCGCCCACCACGGCTGCGCTGGCAGCCGAGATGATGAAGGAAGCCAAAGCGGCAGGTGCCGTCACGTCCTTTGACCTGAACTACCGCGAGAAGCTGTGGAATATCCAGGGCGGCAACGAGAAGGCCGTGGAGACCCTCGGCAAGATCGTTGAGAACGTCGATGTGCTCGTGGGCAACGAAGAGGACCTGCAGAAGGGCCTGGGCGTACCCGGACCCGAGGTCGCCGCCAAGTCCAAGCTGGACCCGAGCGTCTTCTTCGGCATGATGGAGAAGGTGACCAAGAAGCTGCCCAACGCCAAGGTTGTGGCCACCACGCTGCGCGAGGTGCACTCCACCAACCACCACAGCTGGAGCGCGGTGGCATGGGTAGACGGCAAGACCTACCAGGCGCCGACGGCCGAGCTGGACGTTGTGGACCGCGTGGGCGGCGGCGACGGCTTTGCGGCCGGCTTCATCTATGGCCTGCTGACCGGCGCGGAGCCGGAAGAGGCCGTGAAGCTGGGCTGGGCGCACGGTGCGCTGCTGACCACCTTCCCGGGCGACACCACCATGGCGACGCTCGAACAGGTAGAGGCCTTTGCCAAGGGCGGCTCGGCGCGCATTCAGCGCTAGGCAAACCGCACCAAACAGCACCGCGGCGGCGGCTCCTCCCGACGGAGTGAGCCGCCGCCGCTTTTTCTGCCGCAACAAACTGATATTCTTGGCTTGCATCGTGAGGGAGGTCTCGCATGGCAAAGATCACAATCGTATTCGCAGTTCTGTTAGTCGCTCTGGGCGCGGGCGGGTATTTCTGGAAGGAAAGCCTGCAGGCAGCCGCCGTTTACCCGGCAGTCACCGGTGTTTTGCTGGGCATCTTCGGTTTCGCCGCCATCAGTCCGGATGAGAAGCGGCGCAAGATTTTCATGCACGTCAATGTGACCATTGGCGCGCTGGGCTTTCTGGTCAGCGTCGTCATGGCGCTCAATGGCTACGGCTCGGCTCGTTCCGAGGGCGTGGATGTGGACAACGTCCTGCTCTGCTATAGACTGGCGATGGCTGCCGTCCTGCTGATCTATATCCAGCTCTGTGTTCGGTCGTTTATCGCCGCGCGCGCCAAGTTGCAGGCTTAGCGCATGGCAACCATGCATGGCGGTGGAATGAACATGGGAATGCGCGCCGAGCGCTCCTCCCACGGACGCGGCGCGCGCCAGGGCCAGGCCGATTTGCCCAAGCGCAAGCCCAACCTGAAGAAGCTCTGGCCGCAGATCAAGTCTCTGGTGGCTCCTCGCCTCGGCCTGCTGATTGCCGGCATGTGCCTGATGATCGTCAACCGTGTTGCCGGCCTGGTGTTGCCCTACATGTCCAAGCCGCTCTTGGACAAGGTTCTGGCCGGGCAGCACCCGCATCCTGAGATTCTGCCGCAGATCATCGCGCTGGTCTTTGGCGCCATGGTGGTGCAGGCCATCACGTCTTTCTCGCTGACGCAGTTGCTGTCAAAGGCGGGCCAGCGGCTGATCGCCGAAATGCGGCGGCAGGTGCAGCGGCACGTGGGACTGCTCTCTGTGGCCTACTACGACGAGAACCGCACCGGCACGCTGGTTGCCCGCATCATGACCGATGTGGAAGGCGTGCGCAATCTGGTCGGCACCGGCCTGGTGGAGTTTGTGGGCGGGCTGCTGACGGCCGTGCTCGCGTTTCTCTATCTCATGCACCTCAGCGCGACGGTGACCCTGACCGTGTTTGCGGTGCTGGGCGCGTTTGTCTTTGTGCTGCAGTACGGCTTCCGCGTGATCCGGCCCATCTTCCGCGAGCGCGGCAAGATCAACGCCGAGGTGACCGGCCGGCTCACCGAGTCGCTCGGCGGCGTGCGCGTCATCAAGGGCTACCACGCAGAGGAGCGCGAGGCGAACGTCTTCGCGGCCGGCGTGGATCGGCTTCTTCAAAACGTGATGCGCTCGCTGACCATGACCAGCACGCTTTCCGCCGCGTCCACCACGGTGCTGGGGCTGGTTTCCTCGCTGGTCATGTGGTTCGGCGGCCATCGCGTACTGGGCAACACGTGGACCGTGGGCGACTACTTCAGCTACAACATGTTTCTGGCCTTCATGATTGCGCCGGTCTTCCAGATCGTGAACATCGGCACGCAGTTGACGGAGGCTTTCGCGGGGATCGATCGCACCAACGAGATCATGTCGGAGATCGAGGAGAACCAGACCCCGGGCCGCGTGGTTTCGATTCCTCCGATCCAGGGCCGCGTTCAGTTTGAAGACGTGGAGTTCTCTTACGTCGAAGACAAACAGGTGTTGCATGGCATCAGCTTTGTGGCGGAGCCGGGAACGGTCACAGCGCTGGTCGGCTCCTCGGGTTCGGGCAAGTCCACGGTCATCAGCCTGCTCTGCGCCTTCCACACGCCCTCGAAAGGCCGCGTTCTGATCGACGGCGTGGACCTGGCAACAGTGAACCTGAACAGCTTCCGCTCGCAGTTGGGCGTGGTGCTGCAGGACTCGTTCCTCTTCGACGGCACGATCCGCGAGAACATCCTGTTTTCGAAGCCGGACGCCACGGAGGAGGAGTTTCTCTTCGCTTGCCGCACGGCGCGCGTGGACGAGTTTGCCGAGCGCTTCCCCGAGACCTACGACACCATTGTGGGCGAGCGCGGCGTCAAGCTCTCCGGCGGACAGCGGCAACGGCTTTCCATCGCCCGCGCCTTGCTGGCCGAGCCGCGCATCCTCATCCTCGACGAGGCCACCAGTTCGCTCGACTCGGAATCCGAGGCGATGATCCAGGCCGGGTTAAACCAGCTCATGCAGGGCCGGACCACTTTTGTGATTGCTCACCGGCTCTCGACGATCCGCCGCGCCGACCAGATTCTGGTGGTTGAGGGCGGCCTGATTGTGGAACGCGGCAATCACGCGGAACTCTACGCTCTCGGCGGCCGCTACTACGACCTCTACACGCGTCAGCACGGGCTGGAGGCCAACCTCTTTCTGGCTCCCGGAGAAGGGGATACCGAAGAGGAGTAAAAGGGAAGCGCCGCGCATCCCTCCAAACTCGATTCGCCAGTTCAGGGGGAGCCTTCGGGTTCCCCTTTTCCTTCTCACCTAAAGGTACTGCGTATCAGCCCTTGACGAAGGTATCGCATTTTGAGAACCTAGAGAAGTAATCATTACGCGGAATAGGGGATCAGGATGCGAGACATTGCGCCGCAAGGCACTTACAAAGTTCAGGCCCTTGACCGGGCCTTTGCCGTACTGGATTTACTGGGAGAGAGCGATACGCCGCTGGGACTGGCCCAGGTGGCGTCGTCGCTGCAACTGCATAAGAGCACTGCCCACCGCTTTTTGATGGTACTTGAGCGTCACAGGATGGTGGAGCGCACGCCTACAGGCAAGTTCCGCCTGGGACTGCGCTTGTTTGACTTCGGCAACCGCGCCATCGAGCAGTACGACCTGCGCGACCGCGCGCAGCCGCACTTGCGCCGGCTCGTCGCCGAGACCGAGGAGACGGCTCACCTGTGCGTGCTGGAAGCGGCGCGCGTCATCTTTATCGACAAGATCGAGCCGACCCGCTCGGTGCGAATGATCACCCGCATCGGCGCCAGCAACCCGCTGCATTGCACCTCGACCGGCAAGGCGATTCTGGCGTTTCTGCCGGAAGAGAAGATCGCCGAAATCATGAAGCGCATCCGCTACGAGCGCTTCACGCATCGTACCATCGCCACGCCCGAGGCGCTGCGCACCGAGATCGAAAAGACCCGCCGCCGCGGCTATGCGGTGGACGACGAGGAGTTCGAGGAGGGCTTGCGCTGCATCGCCGTCCCCATGCTCGACGCCCAGCGCCAGCCGGTGGCCGCGGTCAGCATCAGCGGCCCGTCGTTCCGCGTGACCGCGCAAAAGCTGCCCTCCATCGCCAACCACCTGCTGCAGTGCGTCCGCGGCATCTCGGTGGACATGGGCTACATCTCGATGAGCCGCAGCAACCGCACCGCCTGGACTGCCTGATCGTTTCCGCAGCAAAGGAACTCGCACCAAGGAAGAAGGCCGGTCTCCCGCAAGGGCGACCGGCCTTTCTGGTTTTGGGCAGGCTACAGATCAGGCGTGTTTGCGGTTGAGCAGGGGAACGGCCTCGGCCTGCGTGGCCAGGTAGTCGTTCACCGCGGCGGCAGCTTTGCGGCCTTCGGAGATGGCCCAGACCACAAGTGATTGTCCGCGGCGCATGTCGCCGGCGGCAAAGATGCCGTCCACCGAGCTCATGTAGTTTTCGGTGGCCACGTTGCCGCGATTGTCGAGCGCCACGCCCAACTGCTCGATCATGCCGTTGCGGACCGGGCCAAGGAAGCCCATGGCCAGCAGCACCAGATCCACGTCCAGCGTGAACTCGGTGCCGGCAATTGGCTCGAACTTCGGCGGAGGCCCCACGCGTACAGCGTGCAACTGCTTCACGTTGCCGTCCTTGTCGCCGGTGAACTGGATGGTGTTGATGCCCCAGTCGCGGATGCCGCCTTCTTCGTGCGAGCTTTCGGTGCGCAGTTGCAGCGGCCAGAGCGGCCACGGCGTCGATGCGGCGCGCTGCTCGGGCGGCTTGGGCATGATCTCGATCTGATGCACGCTCCTGGCGCGCTGCCGCAGGCTGGTTCCCAGGCAATCCGCGCCGGTGTCGCCGCCGCCGATGATGAGCACGCGCTTGCCCTCGGCCAGAATCTCAATGGAAGAATCCAGTTTGTCGCCCTCGCAGCGATGGTTCTGCTGGGGCAGAAACTCCATGGCAAAGTGAATGCCCTTCAGCTCGCGGCCAGGAACCTTCAGGTCGCGCGGCTGCTCGGAACCGCCGCAGAGCAGGATGGCCTCGTAGTGGCCGGTGAGCGCCTCGATGGGCACATTCACGCCCACGTGGGCATTGGTCAGGAAGATCACGCCTTCCTGGCGCATCTGCTCGACGCGGCGGTCGATGATGTGCTTTTCCAGCTTGAAGTTGGGAATGCCGTAGCGGAGCAGGCCGCCGATGCGGTCGCTCTTCTCAAAGACGGTGACGGAGTGGCCGGCGCGGCGCAACTGCTGCGCGGCGGCCAGACCCGAAGGACCGCTGCCGACCACGGCCACGCGCTTGCCGGTGCTCTGCTCGGGCGGCTCGGGATGAATCCAGCCCTCGGCCCAGGCGTGCTCAATGATCGACTTCTCCATCAGCTTGATGGAGACCGGCGGCTGGTTGATGCCGAGTACGCAGGCCGCTTCGCATGGAGCGGGGCAGATGCGGCCCGTGAACTCCGGGAAGTTGTTGGTGGAGTGCAGACGGCGTACCGCCGCTTGCCAGCGATTGTTGTAGGCCAGGTCGTTCCAGTCCGGAATCAGATTGTTGACGGGACAGCCCGTGTGGCAGAACGGAACGCCGCAGTCCATGCAGCGCGCGGCTTGCTCGCGCTGCTTATCTTCCGGAAACGGCTCGTAGATCTCCTGCCAGTCCTTGAGCCGGTCTTCCACCTGGCGGCGCGCGGGCTGCTGCCGCTCGATTTCAAGAAACCCTGTGACCTTACCCATGCTGCACCTCTGTAGCCGCCACCAGAGGTGACGTATTTGCGGAAGAAACGTAGACGGATTCGACACGAGGCACCCCGAGGACGCGCTTGTACTCGTGCGGGAAGACCTTGATGAACTTAGGTTGCGCCTCAGCCCAGCGTTCCAGCACCCAGGCCGCGCGCGGGCTTCCGGTCAGGTCGCGATGGCGCTCCAGCAGGCCGCGCACCTTGGCCACGTCCGCCTCGTTCACCAGGGGCTCCAGATCGACGCTGGTCTTGTTGCAGCGCCGGATGGAGAAGTCACCCTGATCGTCGTAGACATAGGCCACGCCGCCGCTCATGCCGGCCGCGAAGTTGCGGCCCGTGGAGCCGAGCACGATGACCGTTCCGTTGGTCATGTATTCGCAGCCGTGGTCGCCCACGCCCTCCACCACAGCCGTTGCGCCGGAGTTGCGTACCGCGAAGCGCTCGCCGGCGATGCCGTTCAGGAAGGCCTCTCCGCTGGTGGCGCCGTAGAGCACTACGTTGCCCACCAGAATGCTTTCCTCCGGCAGGAAGCTGGAAGTCTTGGGCGGGTACACGACGATGCGTCCGCCGGAGAGACCCTTGCCTACGTAGTCGTTCGAGTCGCCTTCCAGCTCCATGGTGACGCCCGAGGGAACAAATGCGCCGAAGCTCTGTCCGGCCGAGCCCTCGAATTTGAAACGAATGGTTCCGTCCGGCAGGCCGGCAGAGCCGTAGCGGCGGGCAATCTCGCCGCCCAGCATGGCGCCGACGGTGCGATGTACGTTGCGGATGGCGAACGATCCGGTGACGGGCGTCTGCGTTTCCAGCGCCGGTTTGGCCTTGGCGATCAGCGCATGGTCCAGGGCTGAAACCAGGCCGTGATCCTGCGCCTGCGTCTTGCGGCGGGCAACGCGCGAGGGCAGCGTGGGAGCGTAGAGGATCGATTCCAGGTCGATGCCCTTGGCCTTCCAGTGATCGGCGGCGATGTCTGCGTCGATCTTGTCCACGCGGCCCACCATCTCGTCCACGGTGCGGAAGCCGAGCTTGGCCATGTGCTGCCGCATCTGCTCGGCGATAAAGAAGAAGAAGTTGACCACGTGCTCCGGCTGTCCGGTAAAGCGCGCGCGCAGGACCGGGTCCTGGGTGGCGATGCCGACCGCGCAAGTGTTCAAGTGGCACTTGCGCATCATGATGCAACCCATTGTGATCAAAGGCATTGTCGCAAAGCCGTACTCCTCGGCTCCGAGCAGCGCGGCGATGACCACGTCGCGGCCGGTCTGCAACTTGCCGTCGGTCTGGACGCGGATGCGGCTGCGCAGGTCGTTCATCAGCAGCACCTGCTGGGTCTCGGCCAGCCCAAGTTCCCAGGGAAGACCGGCGTGCTTGATGGAGCTGAGCGGCGAAGCGCCGGTGCCGCCATTGTCGCCGGAGATGAGTACCACGTCGGCATGGGCCTTGGCGACGCCGGCGGCAACCGTGCCGACGCCAACCTCAGAGACCAGCTTGACGGCGATGCGCGCCTGCGGATTGACGTTCTTCAAGTCGTAGATCAACTGCGCCAGATCTTCGATGGAGTAGATGTCGTGGTGCGGCGGCGGCGAGATCAGGCCCACGCCGGGAATGGAGTGGCGCGTCCTGGCGATGACTTCGTCCACCTTGTGCCCGGGCAACTGGCCGCCCTCGCCGGGCTTGGCACCCTGCGCCATCTTGATCTGAATCTCGTCGGCATTGACCAGGTAGTTGGTAGTGACGCCGAAACGGCCCGATGCGACCTGCTTGACGGCCGAGCGGCGGGAGTCGCCGTTGGCGTCGGGCTTGAAGCGCTCTTCGTCCTCGCCGCCTTCACCGGTGTTCGACATGCCGCCCAGCCTGTTCATGGCGATGGCAAGGGCCTCGTGCGCTTCCTTGCTGATGGAGCCGTAGCTCATGGCGCCGGTGGTAAATCTCTTCACGATCTCCTTGGCCGGCTCGACCTCTTCCAGCGGAACCGGATGATCGGCGTACTTGAGCTTCAGCAGGCCGCGCAAGGTACACAGGTTGCGGTTCCGATCGTCGATCAGCTCCGTGTACTCCTGGAAGCTGGAGTAGTTGTTCTCCCGCACTGCGCGCTGGACCTTGCCGATCGTGGCCGGATTCAGGAGATGATATTCGCCGTCCTGACGGTACTGGTATTGGCCGCCGACCACCAGATCGGTCTCGGAGTCGGTAAGCGGCTGGTAGGCGTAGGCGTGCTTCATCAGGGCCTCGCGGGCCAGCACGTCCAGTCCGACGCCCTCGATGCGGGAGGCCGTACCGGAGAAGTAGGCGTCCACCAGCGACTTGTTCAGGCCCACGGCCTCGAAGACCTGAGCGCCGCGATAGCTCTGCAGTGTGGAGATGCCCATCTTCGAGAAGGTCTTCAGCAGGCCCTTGTTGATGGCCTTGATGAAGTTGTACTCGGCCTTCTCCGGAGTAATGCCCTCGGGCAGCAAGCCGCGCCGGGTCAGGTCGTGCAGGGTCTCGATGGCCAGATACGGATTCACGGCGCTGGCGCCGTAGCCGATCAGCAGGGCAAAGTGCATTACCTCGCGCGGCTCGCCGCTTTCGATGATGAGCGCCACCTGGGTGCGGGTTTTTTCGCGCACCAGACGATTATGAACCGCCGCCATCGCCAGCAGGCTGGGGATCGGCGCGTAGGTCGAGTCGACGCCGCGGTCGGAGAGGATCAGCAGCGTGTAGCCGGAGTGTACGGCATGCGCGGCGCGGGCGCTCAGGTCTTCGAGAGCGTGCTTCATGCCCCGCTCGCCGTCTTCGGCGCGGAACAAGGCCGGCAGCGTGGTGGCCAGCAGGTCGCCGGAGGAGACGCGGCGCAGCTTTTCCAGATCGCGGTTCGACAGAATCGGATGCGGCAGTTTGAGCGTGTGGCAGTTCTCCGGCTCTTCGTCCAGAATGTTGCGCTCTGTGCCGATGTAGCTGATCAGCGACATCACCATCTCTTCGCGGATGGGGTCGATGGGCGGATTGGTGACCTGCGCAAAGAGCTGCTTGAAGTAGTTGAAGAGCGACTGCGGCCGGTCGGAGAGGCAGGCCAGCGGCACATCGGTGCCCATGGAGCCAATGGGCTCGGCGCCGGTGGCGCCCATCGGCGCGAGCAGGATCTTCAGGTCTTCCTCGCTGTAGCCGGAAGCGCGCTGGCGGCGCAACAGCGTCTCGGGATTCGAGGCGATCACGCGCGCCGGCTCGGGCAACTGATCCATGGTGACCTGCTGCTGCTTGAGCCACTCGGCGTAGGGCTGGCGGCCGGCCAGTTCCTTCTTGATCTCCTTGTCGGAGATCAGGCGCTGTTGTACGGTGTCCACCAGGAACATGCGGCCCGGCTGCAGACGGCCTTTTTTGCGGATGTCCTCGGCCGGAATCTCGATGACGCCGGCCTCGGAGGCCAGCACCACCATATCGTCCTTGGTGACAATGTAGCGGCCCGGGCGCAGGCCGTTGCGGTCCAGCGTCGCGCCGATCAGCCGGCCGTCGGTGAAGGCGATGGCCGCCGGTCCGTCCCACGGCTCCATCAGCGAGGCATGGTACTCGTAAAAGGCGCGCTTCTCCTCGTCCATGTCCGGGTTGCCGGACCAAGCTTCAGGGATGAGCATGGCCATCACGTGAGGCAGGGAACGGCCGGACTGGAACAGAAACTCGACGGCGTTGTCGAGAGAAGCCGAGTCGGAACCCTCCGGCATGATGACCGGAAAGAGGGAGTCGATTTTGTCGCCGAAGTTGGGGCTTTTCAGCACCGACTGGCGTGCGTTCATCCAGCTCACGTTGCCGCGGATGGTGTTGATCTCTCCGTTGTGGGCGACGTAGCGGTAGGGATGGGCCAGCTTCCAACTGGGGAAGGTGTTGGTGGAGAAGCGCTGGTGGACGACGCACAGGGCGCTGGTGACCAGCGGATTGGCCAGTTCGAAGTAGAACTTCTCGATCTGCGGGGCCAGCATCAGGCCCTTGTAGATGATGGTGCGGCAGGAGAACGAAGGGACATAGAAGGTTTCCTTGTCCTCGATGTCGGAGGCGACAATCTCGTTCTCCGTCCTGCGGCGGATGCGATAGAGCAGGCGCTCGAAGCCGTCTTCGTCCAGGCCCTCGGGGCGGCGCACGAAGAGTTGTTCGATGTAAGGCTGGGAGGCGCGCGCCTCGCGTCCGATCGAGTCGCCGTTGACCGGCGTGTCGCGCCATCCGATGACGGCCGCGCCTTCCTCGTTGGCGATGCGCTCAAACACGCCTTCGCACTGGAGTCGGCTGTGTTTCTCCACGGGCAGGAAGCACATGGCTACGCCGTAGTGGCCCGCTTCCGGCAGTTGCATCCCCAGTTCGCCGCACTCGCGGGCAAAAAACGCATGGGGAATCTGGATCAGAATGCCGGCGCCGTCGCCAGTCTCGGGGTCGCATCCGGCTGCTCCGCGATGGGTGAGGTTGATGAGCACCTCGAGGCCCTTGCGGATGATTTCATGGCTCTTTTCGCCGCGAATATTCGCGACGAGGCCCATACCGCAGGCGTCGTGCTCATTCTGCGGGTGATAGAGCCCTTGAGGATCGGGTATGCGAAGACGACGACTGGATGTATCCATGGCAGCCTTTTCAAGAATCGATTTTTGCTTGCAAGAACGCGTTCCGTGTGAAGGAATACACAGCCGCCACGCGATTTCCCAACCTTGAAATCGCCTGGCCGATAGCTAAAGATTTGCCTGAGCATGTCTGGCCGGAGCCGAGACTACATTTCCAATATATCGAAAAATATCCGGCGATGTTCAACTTCCTTTCACAGTCTGGTTCCCGCCGGGCGTGAAAATACGATTTCTCTGAGTGATGTTCTTTCTCCTCTGCCGTATACTGGTGGCCTCAATGAATATGCTGCGCGACACAATCCTTGTTACAGGCGGGGCCGGTTTCATAGGCTCCAATTTTGTGCTGAACTGGGCCGCAAACACCAATACACGCGTTGTGAATCTCGACCTGCTGACCTATGCAGGCAACCGGATGAATCTGGCTGCGCTGGAGTCGGATCCCCGCTACCGCTTTGTGCGCGGGGACATCTGCGATGCGGAGTTGGTAGGCCAACTGCTCGCGGAAGAGCAGCCGCGCGCCATCGTTCATTTTGCGGCAGAGAGCCACGTGGACCGTTCCATCGCTTCTCCCCAGGCTTTCATTCAGACCAACGTGCAGGGAACCTTCGTTCTGCTCGACCAGGCAAAGACCTATTGGCTGGGCCTGGACGAAGCAGAGCGCGCGCGGTTCCGCTTCCTGCATGTTTCCACCGACGAAGTGTACGGCTCGCTGGGCGCGGACGATCCGGCCTTCAGCGAAACCACGCCCTATGCACCCAACAGCCCCTACGCGGCGTCCAAGGCCAGTTCGGACCATCTGGCGCGGGCTTACTTCCACACCTTCGGCCTGCCGGTGCTTACGACCAACTGCTCAAACAACTACGGTCCCTACCAGTTTCCCGAGAAGCTGATTCCGTTGATGATCTTGAATGCGCTCGAAGGCAAGCCGTTGCCGGTCTACGGCGATGGCCGGAACGTGCGCGACTGGCTATTTGTTGGCGATCACTGCTCGGCCATTCGCGCGGTTCTGAAGGGCGGCAAGCCGGGCGAGACGTACAATATCGGCGGCAACAGCGAGCGGGCTAACATCGATGTGGTCACCACCATCTGCGACCTGGTGGACGATATGCGTCCAAGGCCGGGAGCCAGGCCGCGCAGGGAACTGATCACCTATGTTCAAGATCGGCCAGGGCACGACCGGCGGTACGCCATCGACGCTCGCAAGATCGCCCGGGAACTTGGCTGGAAGCCTGCCGAAGGCTTTGAAAGCGGGCTGCGCAAGACCGTGGCCTGGCATCTGGAAAACAGCGCATGGGTCGAGAGTGTCCGCACCGGCGCTTATCGCGAGTGGATCGAAAAGAACTACACGGATCGGAGCCAACTATGAAGGGCATTATCCTGGCCGGCGGATCGGGCACCCGGCTCTATCCGGTGACTCACGTTGTTTCCAAGCAGCTTTTGCCGGTTTACAACAAGCCGATGATCTACTACCCGCTCAGCACCCTCATGCTGGCAGGGTTGCGCGAGATTCTGATCATCTCAACCCCGCAGGACACCAGCCGGTTTGCCGACCTGCTGGGCGATGGCTCCCACTGGGGACTGGATATCCGCTATGCGGTGCAGCCCAGTCCGGATGGATTGGCGCAAGCCTTCGTCATCGGCCGCGAATTCATCGGCGAGGACACCTGCGCGCTGGTTCTCGGGGATAACATCTTCTACGGCCAGGGGTTTTCTCATCAGTTGCAGGCCGCTGCCAAGATTGAAGATGGCGCCACTGTCTTTGCCTATCCAGTCGAGGACCCCGAGCGCTACGGCGTCGTGGAATTCGATCGGGAGGGACGCGCGATCAGCCTCGAAGAAAAGCCGCGCGAGCCCAAGTCCCGCTATGCCGTCACCGGACTGTATTTTTACGACCGCGAGGTGGCGCGGCTGGCGGCAGCGCTGAAGCCCTCGGCGCGCGGCGAGTTGGAGATTACCGATCTGAACCGCCTGTATCTCGAGGCCGGCAAGCTGAATGTGGAGATCATGAGCCGCGGCATGGCCTGGCTGGATACCGGCACGCACGACTCTCTGCTGGAAGCGGCATCCTTCGTGGCCACCATCGAGCGCAGGCAGGGCCTGAATATTGCCTGCCCGGAGGAGATCGCGTACCGCCAGGGATTCATCGATGCGGCGCAACTGGAGGCACTGGCCGCGTCCCTTGGGAAGAGCCGCTACGGGAAGTATTTGAAGGGGCTTTTGCGCGAGCCTTACTTCGAGGCACGGACAACGCGTTCCTGAGGATTGCCCAGACGGAGGGGCCCGGCAGACAGCCTTCCGGGGACCCGGCAGCCGGGCTCAAAGCGAAGGCTCTGTTTTGTCAAGCCCCTCGTTTGATATACTCACGGGGCAGGTGTGTGCCAGCACCGTCATTTTTCAATCACTTTGAGGTTCCCATGTCCGGCCATTCAAAATGGGCCACAATCAAGCACAAGAAGGGCGCGCTGGATGCCAAGCGCGGCAAGATCTTCACCCGTTTGCTGAAGGAAATTGCTGTAGCCGCAAAGGGCGGCGGCAATCCCGATACAAACGCACGCCTCCGCACCGCCGTCGCCGCCGCCAAGGCGGAGAACATGCCGCAGGACAACATCAAGCGCGCCATTCAGCGCGGCACGGGCGAACTGGAAGGCGTCAACTACGAAGAGATCACGTTTGAGGGCTACGGCCCCGGCGGCGTGGCCCTCATCGTTGAAGTACTCACCGACAATCGCAATCGCGCTGTCAGCGAGGTTCGGCACGCCTTCTCGAAGAACGGCGGCAATCTGGGCGAGTCCGGTTCGGTGCGCTTCATGTTCTCGAAGAAGGGCGTCATCACCATCGAAAAGGACGCGGCCACTGAAGAACAGCTGATGGACATCGTTCTTGAGCACGGCGGCGAGGACCTGAACGACGAGGGTGATCGCTGGGAGCTTCTTACCGACCCGGCTTCGTACGAGACGGTTCTTGAGGCGATCAAAGCCGCGGGGATTCCGGTGGCGATGAGTGAAGTTACCATGGTTGCCTCCACTTACACCAAACTCGAAGGCGCGCCGGCCAACCAGATGATCCGGCTTCTGGAAACCCTCGAAGATCTCGACGACACGCAGAACGTCTATTCGAATTTCGACATGGATGCCGACGAGATGGAGAAGGCCAGCAGCTAGTTAACGCCAATGCTGTCAAGGAAAAGGCCGCCCCGTTGTGGCGGTCTTTTTTTGGTAAGTTGCAAGATTCGACATTCGGAAGGAAGAGACTTTGATCCGTACGGCGAGAATCGCATTTTTCGTGCTGTTGGCCGGGACGGCTGCGGCCTGGTCCCAGAGCGCCGCGAGTAACGCGCCTGCCACAAGCGCAGCCGTGAACCCCGTTGCGCATGTCCGCGAAGCACGCAGTTGGGAGTACGGCCCCTTCGTCAACTATGGAGTGGGTGTCGGAGACCGGTCGGCGTACAAGTTTCTGTGGGGCGGTTTCCAGCTTGGCAAACCGCTGACGCCGGTGGTGCATGCCGGCCCCCTCAGCGGACAATTTGAGCTTTCCGGCAACATTATGCCGCTTTGGCAGGCCTACACGCCGGCTCCGCATAACCAGATCTATACCTACAGCGGGACCTCGTACCTGGAAAAGGTAGGCGGCGGAACCTATCGTGGCGTCGCCATGACGCCTGTCATCCTGCGCTGGAACTTCCTCACCCAGTCCCGGCATCTGCAACCTTGGTTCCAGGGCGCGGGCGGCCTTATCTACACCACCCACAAGTTCCCGCCGGACATCCTTGTGTCCCAGGGAACGCCCGGAGCCACCTCGGTGTGGAACTTCTCTCCGCAGGGTGGTCTTGGCTTGCACTATTTTGTGAAGCCCAGGCGCTCCATCGATCTGGGTGTGAATGCCGTGCACATCTCTTCTGCATCGCTCGGCGACCGCAACCCCGGCGTGAACGCCAGCATGCAGTTTCAGATCGGCTACACCTACTGGAAGTAATCCGGGGGTGCTGCGGCACCGTTTGTGGCCGCAGTGCAGATTGCGTGCCATCGGCAGCTCCTGCCGATGGGCTGGAGTCAATTTTGAGCAGTCCTGTTGTTGAGTGCGTTCCCAATTTTTCAGAGGGATCGGATACTCGCCGGGTCGAGGCCATTGTGGCCTCGATGCGGGTTGAAGGCGTGCATCTGCTTGACTGGTCGATGGATGCCGACCACAACCGCTCGGTGGTGACAGTGGCCGGGGAACCGGCAGCGGTGGTGGAAGCGGCCATTCGCGCGGTCGGCAAGGCGGCCGAACTGATCGATCTTACCGGCCAGCAAGGCGTTCATCCGCGCATCGGAGCGGCGGACGTGGTGCCGTTTGTGCCTGTCTCCGGCATCAAGCTGGAGCAGTGTGCGCTTCTGGCCCGGCAGGCGGGCCTGGAGATTTGGCGCCGGTACGGCGTCCCGGTCTATTTTTACGAGGCGGCTGCGGCACGGCCGGATCGTGCCAACCTGGAAGAGGTTCGCCGCGGTCAGTTCGAGGGGCTGCGCGACGCAGTGCGCAAGGAAGCGGCGCGGCGTCCGGACCTGGGCGGACCGGGATTGCATCCGACCGCGGGCGCCTGCGCGGTGGGCGCGCGCAAGTTCCTGGTGGCCTATAACGTTTACTTCAATTCCACAGATCTGGCTCTGGTGCGGGGGATGGCGAAAGAGATTCGCGCTGCCTCCGGGGGCCTGAAGGGCGTAAAAGCACTGGGTGTGATGGCCCACGGCCGCGCCCAGCTCTCCATGAACATCACCGACTTTCAGGTAACGCCGATCTCGGTGGTCTACGAGGCCATCACGCGGCTGGCCGCACGCCACAAGGTAGCCATCGCCGAGGGCGAAGTGATTGGATTGATTCCCGAGGCGGCCTGTGAGCGCGAGAGCGAGTGGATGCGTCATTTGATTGAGTTAGACCCAGAGACGAAGATTCTGGAGCGGCGGCTAACCTCTCCGCTCGAGTGGCCTGGGCCAAAACCGCCTGTTCAAGGGGGCGTCAGACCCTGACGGCACTGGAAATCTGAAGTTGCAAGCAGTAGCTTGCAAGCATTTGCCGGCAGCGCCGCAGTGCGGTTCTGCTGCCGAAATGGAAGAAACGGGATTCCGGAGGATGGAATTGTTCAAAGTAAAGGTAAGACTCGTATTTGCACTCCTGCCGCTGGCGGCGGCCACACTGGCCTCCGCGGCGCAGCTATCGACCGATGCGCGCGGAGCGATTCCCCACGACCTGCAGCAGTTGGTCGTGGTCGACTACCGCGCGATGCAGAACTCCCAGACCGCGATGGAACTGCGCGAACGGGTGATGCCGCCCGAGCTGCGGCAGTTCGACGAGGCGCTGCGCCGGTCGGGCTTGAACGACAATCATGACGTGGATGAGCTGGCCTTCGCGCTCTTCCGTCCCACCGCCAGCAGCGCCAGCGATGTACTCCAGACGGTGGGCATTGCCCAGGGCCAGTTCGCCACGGAAGACATTCTGGCCAACTTCCGCAAGCAGAAGCTGCGCGCCACGCTGGTGCGCGGCAACAAGATCTATCCGATGACCAAGGCTGGCCTGGTGCTCTGCTTTGTGGATCCCTCGACGATGGTCTTCGGCCAGAAGGAAGCCGTCATCAAGGCGCTCGACGCCCGCGACGGCATCTCGCCCAGCCTGCTCTCCAACGGGACCATGATGGACGCCATGCACAGCGTTGACAGCGATCCGCTGTGGAGCATCCTCGACGACAAGGGCACCCAGACCATGATGAAGCAGTTGCTGGGCGAAGCCGGCTCCATTGCCGACTACGACGCCATTCGCAAGCGGCTGGAGTCCTCCTGGTACGGGATGAACTTCCAGCACGGCGTCAAATTCGACCTGACCATCCAGACCGGCGACACCTTTGCGGCGGCTACGGTTTCCTCTCTGCTGTCGGCGGCCATGCTGGTGCGCAAGATGAGCGGCTCGGACGCGGAGAAGGCGGCGCTGAGTTCCACCAGTGTCAGCTCCAGTTCCGGCAAGCTGATGGTGCATTTCGCGGCCAACGACTCTGAGTTCTCGAATCTGCTGCAGTCGCCCTTGTTCAAGAGCGTCGTGCGCTAGAGCAAAACAGAGTCAACTCTGGTTTTGCTATAGAGCAAAATCGCAACAAGCCAGATCCAGAACAACAACATCCAGAACAACAACACGGGCAGGGAATGGCGATCCGCGCCGTCCCTGCCCGTGTTGTTTGCTGCCGTGCGTATTCGCGCGCTTCCGGTCATTACGATAGTCCATCCTGAAAAAGCCTCTTTCAAGCGGGCTGCATGGTCATCAGCGCGCCGTTGTTTCGCCATGGGGATAGAAGCCTGCTCAGGATGGCGTAGATTTCGCACATACAACGGCGGGGGACAGC
>Ga0326727_10000620_pt1 | contig 142998 bp, 124 predicted proteins | sample MB2enrmetagenome_FD_207643 | JGI IMG/M metagenome (GOLD analysis project Ga0326727, IMG submission 207643) | Lab enriched peat soil microbial communities from McLean, Ithaca, NY, United States - MB29MY | ecosystem: Environmental > Terrestrial > Soil > Wetlands > Peat | place: USA: New York... | reverse complement strand
GGTGGTCGCGGCGGAGCAGGAGAACTTCGGTGGTCGTTGCGGAATCAGGCATGGGCCTCCTATCTGACAGTATATTAGGCTGTCAGAACAGAAAAATCAAGCCTGCCCACAAACGATCCCGCGATTTTCATCACTTGGCTGTCGTGCGCCCAAACCGCGCTTACGCCTCGTCCTGCTCCTTGCTATGATGTAGGCGATGTGCTCGAGGCGCCCCTGAAGACCCTGGTGTTGCTGGCGGCCATGTGCGCCACACTGGCGGTCGGCGCTGTTGCGGCCTCGCCTGCGCATCATCATTCCCAAGCCCATGGCTCTGCCTGCAACCTCTCTTGCGTCGGGCACCTGCCTGCGTTGCAATCCCCGGCCTTATCGGATCTCCGCCCGGCGGTGGCGTCTGAGTGGCAAGTTTCGGCGGAAGAATGCCGTTTCAACCAGGATCCCCAATTCTCGGCGACGCTGGGACGCGCGCCACCTCGCGGATAGACCCGGCGAAAACAAGGTAGCGGCGCTGCCAGCGACGTCTGCGGCGCTGCGTAGGCATGGGTTTTAGTCCAGTAGGGGAATCGTCCTCGGGAGGAGATAATGCACCGCCTGGCGCCGCATTTCGGCATGGGGCTTCTGTTCGCAGGTTGTTTGACGCAGCAGGCGCTCGCGCAAAAAGTCTTCACCTGGCAGCAAGTACGCGACCAGTTTGAAACCACGAATCCGACTCTGCGGGCCGGCCAGATCAACATCGCCGAATCGCGGGCCGAGGAGATCACCGCTTTTCTGCGCCCCAACCCGAACTTCACGGCCACCGCCGACCAGTTCGACCCCTTTACGCCGAACCCGTATCGTCCCTTGACCTATCTGCTGCCCTACGTCTCATTCAGCTATTTGCACGAGCGCGAGCACAAGCGGGAGCTGCGTCTGGAGAGCGCCAGGAAGGCCACTAACATCGCCGAATCCAGCCAGGCGGATCTGGAAAGAAATCTCCTGTTCAGCTTGCGCGGCGCCTTCGTGCAAACCCTGCAAGCCAAAGCCGTGCTGAAGCTGGCCCAGGATAACCTGGCTTACTGGGATAAGGTCCTGGCGGTCAGCCGCGACCGCTACAAATCCGGCGACATTGCGCAAATCGATCTCGATCGTCTGGAGTTGCAGCGCGTGCAATTCGAATCCGACCTGCTGACCGCCGAAGTGAACTTGCGCACCGCCAAGATCGAGATCCTGACGCTGTTGAATGACAGGACGCCGGTGGAACAGTTCGACGTCACCGGACCGTATGACTTCGCCGGCGACCTCCTGCCGCTGGATGAGTTTCGCCGCATCGCGCTCGAGGCCCGGCCGGACCTGAAGGCCGCGGTCCAATCGGTGGACAAGGCGAAGACCGATCACACCCTGGCGGTAGCCAATGGATCGGCCGACCCTACCTTCGCGGTGGACCTCGCCCGTAATCCGCCCATCCCGGTTTACGTGGGCTTCAGCTTGACGGTTCCGCTGCGCATCTTCGACCGAAATCAGGGCGAAAAGCTGCGTACGCAACTGGACATCGGCCGCAACGAGAAGGCGCGCGACGCCACTCTGGCGCAGGTGTTCAGCGACGTGGATTCGGCCTACGCGATGCTGAGCGCCAACCTGGCGCTGCTGCGGCCGTACCAGGCGGACTATTTGCCGCGCGCGGTCAGGGTTCGCGACACCGTATCTTTCGCCTACCAGCGCGGCGGGGCGTCGCTGCTCGATTTCCTGAATGCGCAGAGCGACTACCGCGGCATCGAGCTGAACTATTTGAATCTGGTCGGTTCTTACCTGACCGCCGCGAGTCAATTGAATCTCGCTGTGGGTCGCGAGGTCATTCAATGAACAAGGCTGCCGCGCAACCCGGCTGGAACGCCGTATCCGAGGAATTCGCATGAAACGGTCGAATGTGTGTTTCCCAGGCCCTCGATGGCTCGCGCTCGCGCTGCTTCCGCTCGCCTTGGCGAGCTGCGGCCGCCGCGGCGGAGACGCCGCCGTATCCCCCGCGTCTTCGAGCGCGGCCGATACCAGTCAGTCCAAAGCGCGGTTCTTCACCGTCCCACAGGATCAAATGGCGCACGTGCAGGTGATGCCGGTTCGGGCCACCAGGCTGACTCGCGTCCTGCGCCTGACCGGAGCCGTGGCGTACAACAGTTTCGAGACCACGCCCGTCATCACCCAAATCGGCGGCCCCGTGGCGCGGATTCTGGTCGCCCCCGGGCAGGTAGTCGCCCCGGGCCAGGTCATGCTCTATGTAAGCAGCCCGGATTACGCCCAACTGCGCACCAATTTCATGAAGGCGCGCGACGCGTACCAGTTGGCCTTGAAGACCTATGCGCGCACCGATGAGCTGTACGCGCGCGGGGCGCGCGCCCTGGCCGATCTGGAGCAGGCGGAATCCACGCGCAATCAGGCCGAGTCCGATTTGCAGGCCGCCGAGCAGGCGTTGAAGGTGCTCGGGTTGGACCCTCAAAAGGTGGTGACGGATCCCGTCACCCCCGAAATCGCGGTGTTCGCGCCCATCGCCGGGGTGGTGGTGGAGCGCCTCGCGTCCCCCGGCCAGGTGCTCCAGGCCGGGGCCACCCAGGTGTTCACTATTTCCGACATGAGCACCGTATGGGTGCTCGCCAATGTTTATGAGCACGATCTGGGCTTTGTGCATTTGGGCGATAACGTGGAGATCCAGACGGACGCCTATCCGGCCAGCTTTCACGGCAAGATCTCGTTCATATCCCCCGCGCTGGACCCCACCTCGCGCACCTTGCAGGTGCGCATCGTAACCGATAATCCGGAAGGAAAGCTGAAGAAGGACATGTATGTGACGGCCACCGTGGAGGCGGGCGCGATCGAGAACGCCCTGACGGCGCCGGACGCCGCCATACTGCGCACCGCCGAAAACGAGCCCTTCGTCTATGTGGTCGAAGATCCGGCCAAGCCCAATCAGTTTGGCCAGCGTCTGGTTTCCGTGGGTGAGAGCCTGGGTGGCAGGACGCAAATCCTGAGCGGGCTGCGGCCAGGCGAGAACATCGCGGCGGATGGCAGTTTGTTCTTGCAGTTTGCGAATTCGTTGCAGCAATAGCCGGCGGTCGGAAGGCGCTTACTCATGATCCACCGCATCGTTCAATTCGCTTTGAACCAACGCTTCCTGGCGCTGATGCTGAGCGCGTTGATTGTCGTCGTCGGCGTCGTTTCTTTCAGCCGTATGCCGGTGGACGCCTACCCGGACCTCTCGCCGCCGATGGTAGAGGTCATCACCCAGTGGGACGGACACGCGTCGGAGGAAATCGAACGCTTAGTCACGCTGCCCATCGAAGTCGAGATGAACGGAGTGCCGCAACTGACCTTCATGCGGTCCATTTCCCTTTACGGCCTCTCGGACGTCATCCTGACCTTCCAGGACGATACGGACAACTATTTCGCCCGCCAGGTGGTTTTCGAGCGGCTGTCCCAGGCTAACATCCCCACCGGCGTGACCCCCACTCTCTCACCTCTTTTCAGCCCCAGCGGGCTGGTTTATCGCTACGTGATCGACAGCCCCGACCGCTCGCCGCAGGAGTTGAAGACCATCGAAGACTGGGTGCTCGAGCGGGCCTACAAATCCGTGCCCGGCGTGGCGGACGATTCCGGCTTTGGCGGCACGGTGATGCAGTATCAAATGCTGCTCGATCCCGCGCGCCTCTATGGGTATCACCTCACTGTGCCGGGCGTGATGCAGTCGCTTTCGGCCAACAACAGCAACGCGGGCGGCGGGTTTTACTCGCAAGGAGGGCAGTTCTACTACGTGCGCGGGATCGGGCTGGTGCGCGACCGCAAAGACATCGAGAACATCGTACTGGCCAACCAGAACGGCGCGCCCGTGCGTGTGAAAGACGTGGGCGAGGTGGTGATCGGCCACGCGCCGCGGCTGGGGGAGTTCGGCTTCCAGGACGGCAAGAAGGACACCCCCGACGCCGTCGAAGGCGTTATCCTGATGCGCCGCGGCGAGCAGACGCAAACCGTCCTGAAAGGGGTCGAGGCCAAGACCGAGGAGCTCAACCGGCAGTTGCCGCCCGACGTCAAGATCCGTCCCTACTACGATCGCAGCGATCTGGTCAAGCTGACCGTGGATACGGTGGAAGGCAATTTGTTCCGCGGGATGATCCTGGTTCTGATCGTGTTGATCTTTTTCCTGGCCAGCGCCCGCGCCGCCATCATCACGGCGCTCACCATTCCGCTGGCGCTGCTGTTCGCTTTCATCATCCTCCACGCGCGCAATATTTCCGCCAACCTGCTCTCCATTGGCGCCATCGACTTCGGCATCATCATCGACGGCACGGTGGTCATGGTGGAAAACATCTATCGCGAGCTGGACGCGCGGCGCGAGCGGACGTACAGCCTGTTCGAGGTCATCGTGGCCGCGGCCAGGGACGTGGACCGGCCCATCTTCTATTCGGTGGCCGTCATCATTGCGGGTTACCTGCCGATTTATGTGCTGCAAGGCCCCTCCGGACTGCTCTTCCACCCCATGGCCGATACCATGTCTTTCGCCCTGGTCGGCGCTCTCATACTCACCTTGACGCTGGTCCCGGTGTTGGCTTCCTTCGCCTTCAAGAAGGGCGTTCACGAGAAGAGGAACCGCGTTTACGAGTGGTTGAAACGCGAGTATGGCTCGGAACTGAATTGGTGCCTGAACCATCCCTGGATCACCATGTTCGCGGCAACCGCGATTTTCGGCGCCACCCTCCTGCTGGTACCTCGCATCGGCGGCGAGTTCATGCCGCACCTGGACGAGGGCGCGCTCTGGGTGCGCGCCACCATGCCTTACACCATCTCGTTCGAGGAAGCCGCCGGGATCAGTCCGCAGATTCGCGAGATCCTGAGGTCGTACCCGCAGGTCACGGTGGTGGGTTCCGAGCTTGGCCGTCCGGACGACGGCACCGACCCCACGGGCTTCTATAATGTCGAATTCTATGTCGGATTGAAGCCTTACAAGGATCCCGTCTGGCAGGGTTCGATTCGCACCAAGGAACAGTTGACCGAATCCATTCGCCACAAGCTGGACGCCTATCCCGGCATCATCTTCAATTTCACGCAGCCGGCCGAGGACGCCGTGGATGAGGCGCTGACGGGGCTCAAGAGCGCGCTCGCCGTCAAGGTCTTTGGCCCCGATCTGAACGTGCTGCAGGATGCCGGAGTCAAGATCAAGGAGGCGCTGCAGCGCGTCCCGGGGTTTGCGGAGCTGACGGTGGTCCGCGAACTGGGTCAACCCAGCCTCCTGGTGGATGTGGATCGCGAGAAGATCGCCCGTTACGGAATCAACGTAGCCGACGTGGAAGCCGTGGTTCAGGCGGGCGTGGGCGGCCAGGCGGCCACGCAGGTGATCCAGGGCGAAAAGCTGTTCGACCTGGTGGTCCGCATGAAGCCCGAATTCCGCCAGAGCGGGCGGCAGATCTCCGATCTGCTGGTGGGCACTCCCAATGGGCAACAAATCCCGCTTAGTCAGCTCGCCAACATCAGCCAAGGTATCGGCGCCTCGATGATCTACCGTGAGAATAACTCGCGTTATATTGGCATCCAATACAGTATTGTCGGGCGCGATATGGCGCGCGCGGTGGAAGATGGTCAAAAGGCCGTCGCCAAGGCTCTTGCTCTGCCCCAGGGTTATCGGATGGAGTGGGGCGGCGAATACAGCGAGTTCCTCGCCGCCGAGAGCCAGCTCAACGTGATCGGGCCCATCACCGTCATGCTGATTCTCCTGATTCTCTTCGCGCTGTACGGCAACTTCAAGTTTCCGGTCATCGTTCTGGTGAGCGTGGTGTTGACGGAGCCGGTGGGGGCGCTGCTGGCCCTCAAGCTCACCGGTACGCCGTTCAGCGTGTCTTCCGTCCTCGGCCTGCTGGTTCTGATGGGCGTGTCGGTGGAGACGGCCGTGATCGACGTCTCTTACATCAACAAGCTGCGCCTCGCGGGGCACAATATCCGGCTGGCCACCTATGAGGCATCCGTGGTCCGCTTGCGCCCCATCATGATGACCGCGCTGGTGGCGTGCCTGGGACTGCTGCCCGCCGCCCTTTCCCATGGCATCGGCTCGGACACCCAGCGGCCCTTTGCCATCGTAATCGTCGCCGGCCTCATTTCGCGGCTGTTCCTGGGGCGAGTCGTCAGCCCGGTTCTTTACCAGATGGTCGCCAGGGAAGGCGACAATCTACAGGTTTAGCCACCCGTGAGACATGCGCGCTAGAGCGTGCGCCACGCTAAAGCCGCAGTACCGCGGCCCCCTGTATGGCGTCGTTCTTGAGTGCGTTGAGGGCTTGGTTGGCCTCCTCCAGGGCGAACTCGCGCACTTCGGTGTGGATCGGGATTTCCGCCGCCAGCTTCAGAAAATCGTCGCCATCCCGCCGGGTGTTATTGGCTACGCTGCGCACAACCCTCTCATGGTAGAGCAGCCCGTAGTCCATCGACGGTATGGGGCTCATATGGATGCCGCCGAGCGCCACCACCGCGCCGCGCTTCAACGTGCGCAGGGCCGCGATCACCAGTTCTCCCGCCGGCGCGAAGATCAAGGCGGCGTCCAACCTGGCGGGAGGCTGGTCGAAAGAATCGCCGGCCCAGACGGCCCCCAGCTCGAGCGCCAGTTTCCGGTGGCGGGCATCGCGCGAGAACGCGTAGACGCCCATTTTCCAGTAACGGGCCACCTGAATGGCCACATGCGCGGCCGCCCCGAACCCGTACATGCCCAGGCTGCCGCCCGGCGGCGCGCCGGAGAGCCGCAGAGTGCGAAACCCGATAATGCCCGCGCACAGCAGCGGCGCCACGTGCTGGTCGTTAAGGCCCTCCGGCAGCGGGTAGACGAAATCCTGGGGAGCGGCCACGTATTCGGCATAGCCGCCGTCCGCCGTCCAGCCCGTGAATTCGGCCGATTCACACAGGTTCTCGCGCCCCGAGCGGCAATAGTCGCACACGCCGCAGGTCCGGCGCAGCCAGGCGATTCCGACCCGCGCGCCGGGCTGGAATCGGTCCGCTCCCGCTCCGCGCTCCTCCACCACCCCCACCACCTGGTGGCCCGGTATGACCGGCGATCTCCGCGCGGGCAGCTCGCCTTCCACCACGTGCAGGTCCGTGCGGCAAACCCCGCAGGCGTGCACCTTGACCAGAACCTCGCCGGCCGCGGGCTTTGGCTTGGGGATTTCGACCAGCCGCAGGGGATTGGTTTCGACACGAGCGGGAGACTCCAGCAGACAAGCCTTCATGAAGCTATTCTCGCCCGGATTCGGTGGCGCCGACGGTCTTGCCGTCGGCGTAGCCGGGGTCCGCGCTGGTATCTTGAAAGCGTCCCTTCGAGAACTGCATGGCGAAACGGATCATGATTTCCTTTGTCGGGGCGGGCATCGGCTCGCTGGTGGGGCTGCTGGTCTCCTTCCTGGGCGGCGGCAATCTGGCGTTGATCCTGGGCGCGGTGGTGGGCGCCATCGTCCCTCTGGCCGTAATGGGTTCCCCAGGCCGTTGATTTGGCGCACCGCCGAATATTTTTGTCAATATCTTACTGGCGGAGGCCAATCCCGTTTTATAATTGGGCGTCCTTTTGTCACTTGGAGGAAACATGTTCTGCTCCAATTGCGGCGCCTCCGTAAATGAAGGCGTGGCTTTCTGCACCAACTGCGGTTCTCGAATGCAGACCGGCCCCACCCCCGCCCAGCCGTTCTCCGGCATCCCCGCGCCTCCAGCAGCGTATGGCCCCGCCATGGACTATGCGACGTGGGGCACCCGCGCGGTTGGCTACATCATCGACAGCCTCCTGGTAGGGGTGGTAATGGGGGTTCTCTGGGCGATGCTCGCCGGCGCGCTCATCGGGCTGGTCGGGGCCCACGCCGGTGGCGGCGTGTGCTGCCTTTTCTTCATCCTGTTCCCCGTTTCCACGCTGTTGGTGGGCCTGTATAACTGGGTCTACCTGGTCAGCCAGCGCGGCTATTCCATCGGGCAGGGCGTGGTGAAGGTCAAGGTAGTGGACTCCAACGGCCAACTCCTGACTCAGGGCACGGCGCTCTTGCGGCTGCTGGTGCAGGCGGGCATGGGATTGGTCCCGGTCCTGCCGCTGTTGGACCTGCTGTGGCCCCTGTGGGATGCCTGCAGGCAAACGCTGCACGACAAGGCCGTGAACTGTTACGTCATCAACAATCCGCAGGGGTGATGGCCGATCTTGGATCCAGGCCGGGCATGGCTGCCGGGCTGGCCGGCGCCGCCATGATCGCGCAAGCCGTGGCGGCCAGACTGGTGTTGCGCGCCGACGACGCCTATGTGTACGTCCTGGACCGTCCCATCCGGTGGGCTTGCGCCTTCAAGAGCCGGACGGGACTGCCCTGCCCCACCTGCGGGATGACGCGCAGTCTGGCGCTGAGTCTGCACGGAGAGTGGGCGCGGGCCTGGCGCCTCATGCCGGCCGGCCCGGTAGCGGTGGCTGGCCTGCTGGCGCTGGGCGCCGCCCTGCTGGCTCTGGCGGTTGTGCAGCGCCGGGGGGCGCAAAAAGCGGAGGCGCGTGTCCAGCGGTGCATCCGGCGCGGGGCCCTGATTTATGCGGCCGTGGGCGCGGTGGTGTGGATTGCCGGGTGGACCGCCAGTTTTTCGGCGGCGTTGGCCAAGCGGTAAGCCCGCCGGCGCCGGCTTGTTTTTTCGAGTTGCGCCGGCTGCGGGGACGCAGTAGAGTCTATTGGTGAGGAGTACTATGGCTTTTTGCGCGAGTTGTGGAGCACAGGTTGAAGGAAAGTTCTGCGCCAAGTGCGGCGCGACCGTAGAGGCGCCCGCCGGGACGCCGCCGGGTACCGGCGCGCCGCCGCCGAGCAGTTATGTAGCGCCGCCCGCGGCCACCGCGGGAATGACCGACAACGTAGCTTCGTTGCTTTGCTACCTGGTCGGTTTCGTCACCGGCATCCTGTTTCTGGTGATCGAGCCTTATAACAAGAACCGGGCGATCCGTTTTCACGCGTTCCAGTCGATTTTTCTGAACGTGGCGTGGGTCGCGGTCCTCATCGCCCTCAGCATACTTACCAGCATTTTGCTGGCGGTGAGCTTCTCCATGTTCGCATTGATCGGACTGCTGCACATGGTGATTAATCTGTCCTTCCTGGCGCTCTGGATCTACATGATGGTCGCGGCCTACCAGGGCAAGCAGGTGGAACTGCCCGTGATCGGGGCGCTGGCCAAGAAGCAGGCCGGCGCCTAGGTTGAGAGCCTCTCGGGGAATAACCAATTCATTCTTCAGTGGTCGCCAACCGCTCCCTTACGGTCGCGGCTCGCCAATCCGTTAAAGAGCCGCGACAGTGAGGGAGTGGTCGCCGGCTCGCCAATCCGTTGAAGAGCCGCGACAGTGAGGGAGTGGTCGCCGGCTCGCCAATCCGTTGAAGAGCCGCGAGAGTGAGGGAGCGGTCGCGGCTCGCCAATCGATTAAAGAGCCGCGAGAGTGAGGGAGCGGTCGCGGCTCGCCAATCGATTAAAGAGCCGCGACCGTAAGGGAGCGGTTGCCGGCAATGGGGACCAATCAGGCCTCACGACGCTTCCGGAGCGGGTTCTTCCGCCTCCGGAGGCAATGGGGCCGCGTCGGGCAAAGGCTCCGGCGCCGCAGGCTCGGCGCTAGGTTCTGGTTCGGCCTTGGCCGTCGCCACCGCGGCGCGAAGCGCCTGCCGCGCCGGTTCGTGGACCGGTTCCCGCAGCGCCACCTCGCATTCGCAACAGTCGCTGCAGCTCAGGCACCTCTCGCAAATGTGGTTGTCGCAAGCGTCCTTGGTGCACCGCCGGCAAATCCGGGTGGACTCTTCGCCGCAGATGCTGCACGTGAATGGCATGGGTGAGACTATCTCTTCCTCCCCGCGGCGGGCGGAGCCGGCGACGGCTGAGACATCATGATGGCGCGGCAGCGCTGGGCTTCGTGGTCCATCAATTCGAGCTGCTTCTCGCGTTCCGCCGCCAGGGTCGTCAGGTACTGCCGAAAGCGCTCCCGGTTGGCGCCGTTCTCCGCCGCCAGGCTGGCCAGCGCCTCGGCATCGGCCGCGCTCTGATACTTGCGCAGGCCCTCTTCCAGCGACACGAGCATGGAGTCGAGGCCCTCGATGCGGAAGAACAACTCGAGCGATTGGGCCAATTTCTCGGGGTTCTGCGACAGGTCTTTGGCGCCAATCTCCAGCGCCCTGGCCTGCTGCTTCGAGGATTCCAGTTGGGCCTCATAGGTCTCCGACGCTCCCTTGGCCACCCAGGCTTTGGCGTTCACTCGATCAAGCTCAGGCAGCAGCCGGCCGGCGTGCGCTCCGATCTCGCCCAGAATTACCGCGATATCCCACTCCGTATCCAAGCCCGCTGGCTGGGCCTGCCCTGCCGCCGGCGGCTGCGTCTGCGCGCCCAGCGCCACGACGCAAGCCAACAGGATCCCTACTCGCGAGGCGCGATGCATGTCTCCTTCAATCTAACATGAGGCGGACGGACGATCCCTCTTGGCGGGATCGTCCTGGGCGGCGTGCTCTTGCGGGATCGATAAGCTTATATGCCGGGAGGAGGGCCGGGGGCGCTGGGAGCGCTGGGGGTGGTGGTAGTAGTAGTGGTTCCGGTGGAAGTCGATCCGGGAGCGCCGGGCGCTGGCGGCGTCGTGCCGCCTTTGCCATGGTCGCCACTCGTGCTGCCGGGCCCGGGAACGGTGGTTCCGCCGCCGGGCAGCCCCAGGCCCCGATTCCTGTTCAAAATGATCCGGACAAAGACGTTTTCCGCCGCCCGGAGCGCCTCGCGAGCCGCCGCGCCCTTGTCGATCTGCTGCAACGCCAGAGGCTGGCCCCGGAAGACGGTGATGGATTCGCCCGGGTTCACCAGAACCCGGTTGCCCGGCGCGGTCCAGTTCTGTACGTCGACTAGTCCCTCGTCCACGCTCACCAGCGTGGTGCCGTCCTCGTCCTCCACGAACACGTCGAATTTAGTTCCGCGAACCGAGATGACGGCCGTGGGGCTCGATACCTTATTGTGATTCTCAAGCCCGTTCAGGTGCTGAATGAAAACCTTCACGCGGCCGATGGTCACATTCAGAAGCTCCTCCAAATTCGTCAAGTGTTCGCGGAACACCACTTTGGAATTGGGAAAGACCTCGAAGGTGCTGCCATCGGAGACCTCAAAGCGCGCGTAGCCGTCCGGGCCGGTGACGATGGTCTGTTGGCGCTTGACGGTGTCGTCCTTGAACAGGGCCTGCAATCCCTGGCTGCCCAGGGCGGACACCTGACCCACCTGTTCGATTACCTTGGCGTTGTAGTCCGGAAGATTCGGCTGGGCCAGGCACACGGCGGCGGCGACTGCCACCAGCAGCATACGGACGGTCCGCGAGAGCGAGTCTGGACGGAACATGCTAACACTACTAACGCTAATGAGACTCGGCCGTCTGAAACCACAGCCCTGTGCTTTGACGTAACAAGTCTAGCACCAAACGTGCTGTGCAACTAGCGGGCCGCAATAGAATTTTGATGACAAGCTGCGGATAACAGTGGGTTTAATGGATAAAGCCGGATCCGGAATGGGGTAGAATGGAAGTCATCTGTGTGTCATAACGGAACAGTACGTGTTCCCTTGTGCCTGCTAACGCTGGCATTGGCAACCGCGCTGGGGCAGGCTCAATCCCGGCCGGATTGGCGCCGAATCGGGCCTTCTTCGGTCGAAATGAGTCTGGCTTCCCCGGTCACCGGGCCGGTGGAGCGCGTGTGGTTTTCTTCCGGCGATTCAGTACTTTACGCCCGAACGCGCTCCGGCAGGACCTTCCAGACGGCGGATTTCGAAACCTGGTCCGAGGCGCCCGGCGTAGATCCTCCGGCCCCGCCCGAACAGGTCGAGGCCGCTCGGCTTCCGGAAGCCGGCGCCACGGTGCTGGCCCAGGGCGCCGACGCCATTTTCGCTCTGAAACAGAACGTGTATCGCTCCCTGGACGGTGGGCGCTCCTGGGAGCCCCTGACCACTTATAAAACCTCGCCGGTGATCGGCGGGGGCCAGCACAGCGTGGCCGTCTCCCATTCCGACCCCGATCAAATTGTAGTAGCCAACGATTTTGGCGTGTGGAGAAGCCTGGATGGAGGGCTCACCTGGTCCGGGCTGAACCAGCTCCTGCCGAACCTGCCGGTTCGCCGCGTGTTGTCCACGCCGACCGGAACCGCCGGAACGCGCATACAGGTTGACAACCTGCCGCCGCTGGAGCTACCTCCGGGCGGGGCCATCTGGGTTCCGGCCGCCGACGCGTCGCCGGATGCCGAGAGCGGTCAAAGAGGACGGATCGAGGCCGTGCTGGGGACTGCGGTTTCGGCCTATGCCGCCGCCGGCGCGCAGGTCTACGCCGCGAACGCCGATGGGCGCTTTTGGTTCTCCTCCGATGGCGGCGCCACGTTTCAGGACTCCGCGTTGCCCGCGGGCGTAACCGGCCCGGTGGAGCGCATCTATGTGGATCCCGGCGAGCCGCGCGTGGCAGTGGCCGCGCTGGCCGGCCGCGGCGTCCACGTGCTGCGCACGTTCAATGGCGGGGATTTCTGGGATGCCATGGATTCCGACCTGCCCGCCGCGCCCGCGCATTCGGTGACCGCGGATCCCGCCTCCGGCGCGGTTTACGTGGCCACCGACAAAGGCGTATTCTGGACCACTACGGACCTGATGAGCGCGGCCTCGGCCCCGCAGTGGACCAGCCTCTCCGAGGGCCTGCCCGCCGCGCCCGCCTATGACGTACGGCTGGACCCCGCGGGCGTGCAACTCTACGCGGCGGTGGATGGCTACGGGGTTTACGCCACCGCCGCTCCCCACCGGCAGCGCCCGCGGGTGATCAACGCGGCCGATTTCAGCGCCCGCCCCGCGGCCCCCGGCTCGCTGGTGATCGTGCTGGGCGCGCGGGTCAACTCCGCCGTCGGGGCCGCTCTGCCCTACCCGGTGCTGGGCGCGTCGGACACCGCCTCGCAAGTCCAGGTTCCCTTTGGCGCGGTGGGACCCACGGTGGCGCTGGCGCTCGATACGAGCACGGGCGCGTTCAGCGTGCCGCTCCCGGTGCAGCCCGTGTCGCCCGCCATTTTCGTGGGGCAGCGCGACGGGGTTGCGATGCTTTACGACGCCGATAGCGGTCTGCTCACGGACGGGAGCAACCCGGCGCATTCCAACGGACGGATGCAGATTCTGGCCACCGGTTTGGGGCAGGTTCGCCCCAATTGGCCGGCCGGCCTGCCGGCTCCCCTGGTGGATCCTCCGGCCGTGGTGGCGGAGGTTCGGGCGTTCCTCGACGGGGCTCCCCTGCGGGTCGCGCGCGCCACGCTGGCGCCGGGCTACATCGGTTTCTATCTGGTGGAGGTCCAGTTGCCGGTGATCGCGAATTTCGGCAGCTCGCAGTTGTGGTTAGCGGCGGGCGACCAGGAAAGCAACCGGGTGCAGGTAGTGATCGAGCCGTAAGAGGCATTGGTCCCGCCGCGCCCCCGAACGTGTCGAGGAGAGTCTAGTCTCTTCCTGACACGTTCGGGGGTGCGGAGAGTCCGTCGAGCCGGGGCGTCGGCATGAGCACTAACCGGAGCTTCTCACGGGTGTTCAGGCGTGACGTGGCGCAGGCACTCCTGCCTGCCGCGTCGGCACTCATGCCGACGCTTGGCTACGGCACTTTGTCGGACACGCGAACGCGTGTCGAGACGAGTCTCGACACGGCAGACAGGAGTGTCCGCGCCACATCGGAGAGTCGGGCGTGAGATATGCAGGCTAACGCGGCAGGCGAGTGCGTGCGCCACGTTGTCGCGGCCGAGCCCCGGCGTAGGGGCCGGGCACGCCCGGCCCGGAGGTGGAACTAGCGGCCCGCGGGCGCCGGGTCGCCGGTCACGTAGACCTTGTCGCCCTTCTCCACGTAGTTCAGCCGCTCGCGGGCGGCCCGTCCCTGTTCGTCGGGATTGTTGGTGAGCCGGTCGATGCGGTCCCTGGCGCGCTCGTTCTCCCGGTTCAGGTCGCCATTGTGTTTCTCGAGACTCTGGATCTGGCGTTCCTTTTCGAGCCAAGCGGAAATGCCCCGGGGTCCGCTCAGGGTCATGACGGCATAGCTCACCACCGCCAGTAATGCAATCGCGTAGGCGAAGCGGCTAAGCGGCGCTTTCATGGTACTAAGGCCCTGGAACATAATAGTAACATCGCTCCCACGATTCGCCATCAAAGTTTTTTGACATGACCGACAAAATTGTTGTGCTCAGCACTTGTTCGAACCTGGAGGAAGGCGAAAAACTCGCGCGCCTGCTGGTGGAGCGGCGGCTGGCCGCCTGCGTCAACGTGGTCCCCCGGGTACGAAGCTTCTATCGCTGGAAGGGCGCGGTGGAGGACGCGGACGAGTGCCTGCTGGTCGTCAAGTCCTCGCGCGGGTTGTTCGCCGAGTTGAGCCAGGCGCTGGCCACGGCCCATTCCTACGAACTTCCGGAGGCCCTGGCGATCCCGATTCTGGAGGGAACGGCGGATTATCTGCGCTGGTTGGGCCAGAATCTGCGCGCCAAGGAAGATATCCCATAGTGCTCCATCCGCTACAATCTGGGTTGATACGGCCTCGGCGTCGCCTGGCGTTGATTTTCGACATGGATGGGGTCATAGTCGACTCCAACCCGGTGCACCGCGAGGCTTGGAAGGCGTTCAACCGGCGCTACGGCGTGGAGACCACCGAGGCGATGTACCGATTCATGTACGGCCGGCGCAACGACGAAATCGTTCGCGGTTTTTTTGGCGACCACCTGCCGGCCCCGGAAGTGGCCGCCCGCGGCGCGGCCAAGGAGAGGCTGTACCGGGAGATGATCGCCGGCAAGGTGGACGGCATGATGCCGGCCGGGTTGCGCCGCTTCCTGGAAGCGCGGCGGAGCGCGCCCATGGCCCTGGCCAGCAACGCCGAACCGGAGAACATCGCGTTTGTTCTTAAGGAATCGGGGCTGGCGAAGTTTTTTCGGGTGGTGCTGAACGGACACCAGGTGGAGCGGCCCAAGCCGTTTCCCGATATCTACCGGCGCGCCGCCGAGCTGCTTGGGGAGCCGCCGGGCAACTGCATCGTATTCGAGGATTCCTATTCCGGAGTGGAAGCGGCGCGCGCCGCCGGAATGCGCGTGGTGGGTCTGCGGACCACGTATGCGAAGCTGCCCGGGGCCGACATTGCGATTGGCGACTTCCTGAGCGAGGAACTGGAAACATGGCTGGGAGCGCAAGCAGCGCAATGAACGCGCGCCGGTTCCTGATTCTGGCGCTGGCGGCGGCTTGTCTGCCGGCGCCGGCGCAGGACCGCGTCACCTGCGCCGATCTGCGGGCGCGCAAGCTCCCCAACTTCGACGCCGCGCTGGCGGGCGAAACGGTAATCGTGCGCGGGGTGGTGTCGGCCCCCGCCTTCCACTTTCCCGATTACACGCTGGCGGCCATCCAGGACGGCGACGGCGGCGCGGCCATCCAGGCGCCGAAAGGCAGCGCCGCCCTCGACGGCTTGCGCCCCGGCGACGATGTGGAAGCCGAAGGCGTGGTGGCCGGGCTGGCGGGAATGCCGGTGGTGGTGATCGGGCGAATCGCCATGGTGGGCAGCGCGCCGCCGCCCGTTCCGGTCGCGGTTTCGCTTAGAGACCTCAACAAGTTTCCCCAGAATCTGCGCTACCTGGGGCGCCTCGTGCGCACCGAAGGGCGGGTGATCGAGAAGAGTCCGACTACGGCTGGGGGATCCATCCTGCTGCAGCTCGACTCGGATCCCTACAAGCTCTTCCTGCCCGGCGTTTCCCGGATGCAGGACCTGGGCGCGTTCGGGGTGGGCGACAAGCTGGTGGCCACCGGCGTGGCGCTGCAGTTCTGCCCCATGCCCCCCTACACGCACTATTTCGAGCTGCTGGTGAACAGCCCAACCGATATAGTGCGCACCGAGCGGGGGTGGTTCTTGCCGCCGCTGACCCTGGTCTCGGTTTTTGCCGTTGTGCTGTTCGTGTCGTACTTCCTGTGGGGCCGCGAGCGGCGCCTCCGGAAACAGCGCGAGCGCCTGCGGAGCACCTACCAGCTTGGAGAGGAGATCCTGAGCGCCTCCTCCACCGGCGCCCTGCTGAAACGGATCTCCGAGGCGCTTCCCGGAATATTGGGCGTCACCCGCGTCCACCTGTACGTTTACAACCGGGCCACCAAGACGTTGGAGGCCGCCACCGAGGGCGGGGGAGAGCCGGTGGCGATCTCGCTTTCCTCGCCTCCCGCCGGGACATCGGCCGGAGCGGTGGCCTGTTTCCACTACCGCACGCTGCTGGTGATACCGGATATCGCCCGCAGCCCGTTCCCCATCTCCGCGGGCGAAGGCGAACGGGCGCCCCAATCGTTGCTCTTCGTGCCTATGCTGACTCAGGGCGAGGTGATGGGGGTGCTGGAGCTGGACCAGGACGACCGGGCTCGCGATTTTCCCGCCGACGAACAGGCGGTGGCGCAGCACCTGGGCAACCAGATCGGAGTGGCGCTGCGGCTGCTGGGTCAGCGCTCGGTGCAGGAGCAGCTTTTCCGAACCGAGAAGTTGGCGGCCGTGGGGCGGCTGATTTCGGGGGTGGTGAATGAGCTGCGGACCCCCCTCGCCTCCATTGCCGAGCTGGCCGGCAAGGCGCTGGAAAAGGGACGCCAGGGACCGGCCGAGCGCGAAATCGCGGCCATTTCCTCGGAGGCCAGCAAGGCCGCCGGAATCGTGGCCCGCCTGGTAACGTTCGGGGCCGAGACGGCCGAGGCTCGCCCGGTATCGATCACCGCGCTGCTGCGCAGCTTGATGGAGTTCCGGGAGAGCGACTGGAAGGCGTCCGGCATCCGCGTGGAGAACCTGGCCTCGCGCGAGCAGTTGTACGTGCTGGGCTCGGAAGGGCAGTTGGAGCAGGCTTTTCTGAATCTGCTGGTGCACGCGGAACAGTCGCTGGCGGAAGCGCCGCAGAAGCTTATTACCATCCGTACCAGCGTGCTGGCCAAGCGCCTGGTGGTGGAGATCGCGTTTACCGCGCCGCCCGAATCGAGCCAAGCGGAGGAGACGGAATCCGTGCTGGGCCTGGCGCGCAGCGTCATGGCCGGGCACGGCGGCGAGGTGCGGCTGATACTCGGGAACAATCGGGATCCGCGTTTCGAGGTCGAGCTGCCGGCCGCGGCCCGCGATCGAACGGCGGCTGCCGCCGCCGGGCCTCTAGGCGATCTCTCGCGCGTCCTGACTACCCTGGTGATCGAGCCGGACGAGGCTGCCCAGCGTCACCTGCTGGGACTGCTCTCCGCCCGCGCCTGCCGCGTGGTGCCGGTGGGCAATTCCGATACCGGCCTGGAGCTGGCGCAGCGCATGAGGTTCGACGCGGCCTTCTGTTCGGTGCACGCTCCCGGCTTGAACTGGGTGGAGTTGTCCGAGCGCATGCAGTCGCGCGTCGAGGGCTTCATCCTGCTTTCGGACGGCTACGACGCCGAGCTCAGCTCCGATTTCGAGGACGACGGCCGCTTCGTGCTCCCGAAGCCCGTGCAGGAGCCGGAGTTGGACCGCGTGCTGCGATCCATCGACCGGCGCGCGGCGGTGGGAGCGTAGATCTTCGACCGTCCGATCCCGGTTAGCCCGCCCGCGCTAAATGAAAGAAACGGTTCGAATAAGGACGTTTGGAGGTACAATCGTTTTTGGCCCGCTGGCCCAGGACGCAGATCCTGATAATTTGTGCGGCGGGAGTCCGATAGGGCAGCCGGCCCCTGAAGAGAAATCAAAATGATTGCAACCGATATCAGGACGCTCAGTTTGTCGATCGGCGGCCAGACCGTCGATTCGGAATCCGGAAAGTACGCCGACATCTTCGACCCGAGCACCGGCCAGGTGATCGCGCGGACGCCGTTGTGCACCCAGGAAGAGGTGAATCGCGCGATTGAAGCGGCCCGGAACGCGTATCCCGGCTGGTCCAACACGCCGGCCATAAAGAGGGTCCAGGTGCTGTACAAGTTTCGAGACCTCATCGACGAGAACCTGGACGAGCTCACCCGGTTGGTGTGCCAGGAGAACGGCAAGGTCTGGGAAGAGGCGTGCGGCGACGTCCTGAAAGCCAAGGAAGCCATCGAGCTGGCCTGCGGGGTTCCGACCCTGATGATGGGCGAATCCACCATGAACGCCACCACGGGCTACGACACGGTGCTGTACCGCGAGCCCCTGGGCGTGTTCGCCGGAATCGCTCCGTTCAATTTTCCGGCCATGATTCCGATGGGGTGGATGATGCCCCTATGCATCGCCACCGGGAACACCTTCGTTTTGAAAGCGGCCACCATGACTCCCATGACATCCATGCGGATGCTGGAGCTGCTGTACGAGGCGGGCCTGCCCAGCGGCGTGGTGAACCTGGTCACGTGCAGCCGCCGCGAAGCCGATTTGATCCTCAAGCACCCGGATGTCAAGGGGGTGGCGTTCGTAGGTTCCACATCGGTGGGCTTGCATGTCTACCAGACGGCGGCGGTGCACGGCAAGCGCGTGCAGGCCCTTTGCGAGGCCAAGAATCACGCGCTGGTGCTGGAGGACGCCCCGGTGGAACGCACCGCCCGTGGGATTATCAACGCGGCCTTCGGTTGCGCCGGGGAACGGTGCATGGCGCTGCCCACCATCGCCGTCCAGGAAAGCATCGCCGATGAGCTGGTGGATTTGTTGGTCAAGTTCGCCGGCGAACGGCGGATCGGCCCCGCCTACGACAAATCGTCCGAGTTGGGGCCGCTGGTTTCCGAAGGCCAGCGGAAGTGGGTCACCGACTGGATCGAGAAGGGAATCGCGGAAGGGGCCAAGCTGGTGCTGGACGGAAGAGGCGTGGTGGTCAAGGGCCACGAGGCCGGCTTCTACCTGGGTCCGGTAATCTTCGATCACGTCAAGCCGGGCATGTCCATTGGCGACGAGGAGGTCTTCGGGCCGGTGCTGTGCGTGAAGAGGGTCAAGGATTTCGAGGAGGGCATCCGCCTGATGAACGCCAACCGCTTCGCCAATGGCTCGGTGATTTTCACGCAGAGCGGTTATTACAGCCGCGAATTCGCCAGGCGGACGCACGGCGGCATGGTGGGCATCAATGTGGGGATCCCGGTCCCGGTGGGCATCTTCCCGTTTGCGGGACACAAGCAATCGTTCTTCGGAGACCTGCATACGCTGGGGAAAGATGGGGTGCGGTTCTTCACCGAGTCCAAGTGCGTTACCACCACCTGGTTCAGCGAAGAAGAGAAAAAGCAGCAGAAGGTCGACACGTGGGACGGAGTGCTCGGCCGGTAAGAGTCATAACCACCCCCGCGAGAGTGGTCGACACATTCCACATGAGAATGGCCCGGGAGGAGAGATGAACGGCCTGACCGAAGAGGTGATCGAGCGCGCTTCCAGGATTCGCCTGCTTTTGATGGATGTGGACGGCGTTCTCACCGATGGCAAATTCTATTTCTTCCCCGGACCCGACGGGGAGATCATCGAGACCAAGGCCTTCGACTCGCGGGACGGCATGGCGCTTCAGTGGTTGAGACGAAAGGGCATTGCGGCGGGTTTGATCAGCGGCCGTATTTCGCCGGCCACAACCGAGCGCGCCACAACCGCGGGCTTCCGCTACGTGTACCAGGGGAATCTCGAAAAAATTCCGATCATCGAGGAGATTCGCGCCCAATCGGGCCTCGATCCATCGCAGATCGCCTACATCGGGGACGATTTCACCGACGTCGTCGTGATGCATCGGGTGGGCCTCGCGATCGCCACCCAGAACGCCTCGCAGCAAGTCAAGGACGAGGCGGATTTTGTGACCGGCGCCGCGGGCGGTTCCGGCGCGGTGCGCGAGGCCGTTGAATTGATTTTGACGGCGCAGGGCCTGTGGACGGAGATATTGCGCGAGTACGAGATCGGCTCTGAATTGAGCCGCCGGCGCAAGCCCGCCTCCACGGCGGGGTGAGCTGTCCACCGGCAGCCGGAGGGTCGTCTGGAATGCGCGGCAAGCAGGTCTTTTCGACGGCGTCGCTGGTCCTGCTGATCGCGCTCCTTCTAAGCTCGACCACCATCAATTGGATCGACCGGCAGGCGCTCTCGGTCCTCGCGCCGGTACTGCGGGACGAATTTCATCTCACCAACTCCGATTACGCGGCCATCATTAACGCGTTCATGCTCACTTATGCGCTGGCCATGCCCCTGGCGGGCTGGGTCCTCGACCGCTTGGGCGTGGGGCGCGGCTTGAGCCTCGCGGTGGCCTGGTGGTCCTGCGCCGGTTTGCTCACCTCTTTGGCGAGAGGAGCCGTGAGCATGGGTTGCTTTCGCTCGCTGCTGGCTTTGGGCGAGGCTGGATCATGGCCCTCCTTCGCCAAAGCCGTGGCGACCTGGGTTCCCGAGAAGTGGCGCACCCTGGCGATGGGCGTTTGCAACAGCGGGTCCAGCCTGGGGGCCATGATCGCGCCCGGTCTGGTGGTCTACGTGACCGCGCGTTTCGGCTGGCGATCCGCTTTTCTGGTCACCGGATCGCTCGGGTTTCTCTGGGTGATTGCCTTCCAGGCTTTTCGGCTGCGCCACCCGCAGATGAGGATGACGGAGCGGGGCGGCGCCGGTTCCGCATCCGCCCATGCGAGTTGGCGGGATTTGCTGCGCTACCGGCAGACTTGGGCCGTCTTCGTGTGCCGGTTTCTCGCCGATCCGCTGTGGTACTTCTTCGTGTTCTGGATACCGGAGTTTCTGGCCCGCGAACGCGGCCTGCACTTGGAAGCGATCGGGGCTATCGCCTGGATCCCATTCCTGGTTGGAGATTTGTCGAACTTCGCAACCGGAGGGATGGCGCTGACGTTGCAGCGTGCGGGCTGGGGCGTCAACCGGACCCGCAAATCCCTGATGTTAGTCGGCGCGATGATATCGCCCATCGGGATTGCCGCGGCCTTCACGAGTTCGCTCTTCTGGACCATGGCATTCATTTCGATAGCCGTCTTCTTCTGGATGGCCTGGTCGATCACGGTGCAGACGCTTCCCGGCGACTTCTTCCCGCCCTCGGCGGTCGCTTCGGTATACGGCATCGGCGGAGCCGGCTCCACAATCGGCTCCGTGATCGGCATCTGGCTGGTGGGCCGAATCCTGGACAGCACGGGAAGCTACCCGGCCGTGTTCCTGATGCTAGGGCTACTGATGCCGCTGGCTTATGTTTTCGGCACGCTGTCGATGGGCGGAATCGAGCCGCTGAAACTGGCGGACGGGTTCCCTGACCGGCAGGAGCAGGGTACGCCCGGCCCGCCGCCAGCCGGTCAGAAATACCCGTAGGCCAGCCAGCCGCCGTCCACGTACAACGAGTGACCGGTAATGAAGCTGGCTTGCTCGCTCAGCAGGAATGACACGGCGTCAGCTATGTCGGCGGGTTGCGCCAAACGGCCCATCGGAATGCGGGCCTTGATCTGAGCTTCATTTACATTACCCGCCATAATATTGCGCACCGTCATCTCGGTGGCCACATAGGTCGGGCCGACGGCGTTGACGCGGATGCCTTTCTCCGCCCACTCAATCGCCAGTACCTTGGTGAGCATGGCCAACCCGGCCTTGGCCGCGCAATAGGCGGCCCGGCGAGGGAACGCGGCTTCGGCATTGGTGCTGGTGATGAACACGATCGCCCCGCCCCGGTCCCACATGCGCTTGGCGCACGCTTGCGCCACATAGAACGCGCCGTTGAGCTGCACGTCCACCATGCGCGCCCAATCCGCAGGCGGCAGTGAGATGGAGTCGTGCGGCTGGCTGATACCCGCGCAGTCCACCACCCCGTCCAGTTGGCCGAATCGATCGACCGCGGCCCGCGCCGCGCCGTCGCACGACTCGGGGTTGGCGATGTCGCACGCCACGCCCATGGCCTGGCCCCCCGCGGCGACGATCTCCGCGGCCTTCGCCTGGGCCTGGGCGAAGTTCAGATCCGCGACGACTACCCGCGCTCCTCCCGCGGCAAGCCGCGCGCCGGTCTCGGCGCCAATGCCGCCGGCGCCGCCGGCGATTAGTATGACTTTGTTGGTTTTGTCCCGCATGAAAATCAGAGTATACCATCCGAAACGCGGTTCGACAGGCGCCGGCGAAAGTCGGCCGACCGCGGGCCGCCTGAAACCGGCTACAATAACGCGTTGGACAAAAAGACCGAGGAGGCGCCGATGAGCCAATTGACCGCATACAAAAGCCCTTTGCACGAGATGACCCAGACCACTCCCACCTGCTTGTGGAACGACTCCGCGGCCATCGCCGAGCTGACCGCTTCCATCGAGGATGGGGCGGTGGGAGCCACCTGCAACCCCGTCATCGTGCTCGAAGTCCTGAAGAGCGAGATGCGATTCTGGAAGGAGCGGATCGCCGCCCTGGCGCGGGAGATGCCTGAGGCCGCCGAGCACCAGATCGCCTGGCGCGTGGTGGAGGAGATGTCGGCCAATGCCGCCAGATTGTTAAAGCCGGTTTTCGACCGGGAAAAGGGCAGGAACGGCCGCCTTTCTATCCAGACGGATCCGCGCTTCTACCGCGATCCGAAGGCTATTCTCGATCAAGTCCTCCATTTCGACAGCCTGGCGCCGAACATCATCGTGAAGGTCCCGGTGACCAGGGCGGCGATTCCGGTCTTCGAGGAAGCCACCTACCGCGGGGTGAGCGTCAATGCCACCGTCTGCTTCACCCTGCCGCAGTGCATCGCGGTCGCCGAGGCCGTGGAGCGCGGGCTCACCAGGCGGCAGAACGAGGGCAAGGACATCTCCACCATGGGTCCGGTGTGCACCATCATGGTGGGAAGGCTGGACGACTGGCTCAAAGTGGTGATGGAAAAGAAAGACATCATCACCGATCCGGGATACCTGGAGTGGGCCGGAGTCGCGGTATTCAAGAAAACCTATCGCATCTTCCGCCAGCGGGGGTATCGCATCCGGCTGCTCTCGGCGGCCTTCCGCAACCACATGCACTGGAGCGAGTTCATCGGCGGCGACGTGGTTATCTCGCCGCCTTACAAGTGGCAGCTCCGGTATAACGCGAGCGACGTCCCCGTGGTTTCGCGGATCGACCAGCCGGTGGACCCGAAGATCGTGGACGAGCTGTTGAAGAAGTTCCCCGATTTCCGGCGGGCCTATGACGAAAATGGACTCGCGCCGGAGGAATTCGATGCGTTTGGCTCGACCGCGCGCACGCTGCGGCAGTTCATCCAGGCCTGCCATGATCTGGATGGGCAGATCCGGGAGGTCATGATTCCCAACCCGGACACGATGGTCTGAAGCGGCAAGGTGACACATGCATCCCGACAACCATTACATCGTTCCCAATGATTCGCCTCCGGCCCCCATTCATCGCGTACTGAAGGGTCAGAAGGCGCTGGTGACCGGCGCCAGCAAGGGTCTTGGGCAGGCCATCGCCATCGGCTTCGGCCAGGCCGGAGCCGACGTTCTCGTAAATTACTACAGCGACGAAGCCGGGGCCAGGCAGACGGCCGGGATCATTGAAGAAAGCGGAGGGAAGGCCGTCGTCTTTCAGGCCGACGCGGCTAAAGAGGACGAAGTGAAGGCCATGTTCGAGTTCATGATCGGCACATTCGGCCGCCTCGACATCTGCGTGCCCAACTCCGGAATTCAGCTCAATGCCCGCATCGACGACATGACCCTGGCGCAGTGGCAGCGCGTGATCGACGTGAACCTCACCGGCCAGTTTCTGTGCGCCCGCGAGGCGGTCCGCCTGTTCAAGAAGCAGGGGATCGACCGCTCTATCTCCTATGCGGCCGGCAAGCTCATCTTCATGAGCTCGGTGCACGACATCATCCCCTGGGAGGGTCATGCGAACTATGCCGCCTCGAAGGGCGGCATTCTGCTTCTCATGAAGAGCGTCGCGCAGGAAGTGGCCCGCCTTCACATTCGCGTCAACGCCATCTCGCCAGGAGCAATCCGGACGCCCATGAATGTGGAAAAAGTCACTTCGCGGGAGGTCTATGAGCGGGTACTCCTCAAGCTGATCCCCTACAAACGCATCGGGGAGCCGGAGGATGTCGCGCGCGCCACCGTGTGGCTGGCATCGGACGAATCCGACTACGTGAATGGGACCACGCTGTACATCGACGGCGCGATGACCTGCTGGCCCGGCTTCATCGGCGCCGGTTAAGTGGGGTTAAGCCCAAAGGCTTGACCCCATATCGGGGAGTCACTGCCATGGAGAACCAGCAAAGACTCGACCGGACGAGGCGCGCCATGGAGGCCGGGCGCCTGGATGCCCTGGCGGTGCGGCTGCCCGAGAACGTTCTGCTGCTGAGCGGTTTCTGGCCCATGATCGGCGCGAGCGTGCTGGTCTTTCCGCGCGAGGGAAGGCCCGTCTGCGCCATCCCGCACTGCTACGAATCCGAGGCTAGTCTGTCGCTTTGGGAGGCGGAGCCGGCATATTACCGGTACGGCGTCCTCGATGCGCCCGAGCCGGGCCTTGCCATTCGGAATGTCCTTTCCCGCGCTGCCCGCGGAAAAGGCTGGAAGCGGGTCGGCTACGAAGCGGATTTCGAAGTGGTCGCTCCCTCGTGGAATAGCGGTGAGGCGCAGGTTCCCGCCGCGGGAACCCGCGAAATCTACCGCGCCGCGTTCGACGGCGCCGAGTTGGTGGACGTCTCGTCTCTGCTCCAGGCCCAGCGGCGCGGCAAGACGGCCTACGAGATTGCCAAAATCCGCATCGCCAGCGAAATTTCTTCGATCGGCCTGGAGGCTTTCGAGCGGATGGTCGATGTTGGAGCCTCCGGCGTCGAGCTTGCGGCCGGAGTGGAGCGTGAGATCATGGCCCGCGGGACCGGCTTTAAGGGCGCGTTTCGCGTGCGGGCCTACGCCCAGGTGGCTGTCGGGCCGGAGGAATCGGCCATCGGCTACCGGCCCAACGAGGTGTCCACGGTACGCCGCCTGGAGAGCGGGGATGTCGCCTTGCTCGAATTGGGGGTGGTCGCCGACGGCTACTGGGCGGACCGCACGCGCGTGCGCGTTGCCGGGGAGCCGGCCCAGGAGCAATGGAAAGTGTTCGACGCCGTGCGGAGGGCGCAGCAGGCCGCGGCTGCCGCCATCCGCCCAGGCGTAAGCGGGGCGGCGGTGGACGAAGCCGCCCGCTCCATCATCCGCGACGCCGGCTACGGCGATTTCTTCCGCCACATCACCGGCCATGGCGTGGGGTTCGCGTACCATGAGTCGCTTCCCAAACTCGCGCCGGGCGAGACCGGCCCGCTTGAGGAGGGGATGATAACCTCGGTCGAGCCTGGAGTGTATTTCAAGCCTTGCGGTGGGTTCCGCATTGAGGACGACGTACTGGTGACCGGGAACGGCTCCGAGACCTTAGGCCCGTTCCGGAACTCGCTCACTTGACGCGCAGGTCGTCCAGGGTTTCGGGAATCGCATCGGCCGTTGTGAGGAACGCCGAGTACTCCAGGCGCACCTCCTTCCTGGCTGCTATCCAACGATAGCAGGGCGTGTCGAACAGCTTGCCGCGCTCGATCATCTGGCGGCGCGTTTCCGGCATCGGGGAGGTCCCGATCTCGATTCCACGCGTCAACGTCCGGCCATTCCAAGGAGGCGTGGCGCGGCTGCAATTTTCCTCCCACAGGCTCAGCCACGGGAAATCCGAGCGGTCCCAGACGTAGCCGAACAGGACCTTCGTTCGCGGCGACCAGGCGAAGAAAAAAGCCTTCGCCTGGCGCGGGTCCATCAGATGCGCCGTAAACCCGCCGCTCACTGCGGCATCGCTGTAAACCCGCAGGTCGGACGCGCCGCCATCCAGGCGCGGCGCCAACGGCCAGTCGAATTCGGCGCCCGGCTGCATGTAAGCGGCATCGCCGAAGGGCGCTTCGATTACCTTCGAGCGCGTGCCTGGAGCGCGCAGTTGGGTCGCCCCTTTTTCGAGGAACGGCGGTCCTAGAGTGACGTGCTCGGTCCAGGCCACCGGACGGTCCAGCGGCGATTGGTTCTCGACGCTCTCGGAAACTCGCACCCAGGGGCCCTCCAGACGGATGCGCCGCTCAAAGCGAAGTTGCGCGGCCGGCAGGTCGGCCTCGGCGATCAGCCCGTCCGGCGTTTCCGTTATCCGAAAGGGCGCGACGGGCGCTTCGCCGTGCACCGTGATGCCCGCCGCCGCTTCTTCCGCGGATGGGCCGCCGAAGAGGTCCAGGCACAGGTTGTGGCCCATGATGCCGGCGAGCAGCTTGCTTTCCGCGTCGCAGCCGTACTCGGGGTTGCGGACGCTGTCATAGGTGGAGGGTTCGATGGACGGCCACGGAGGCGTCCACAGCGGATTCACGCCGGAGGCTTTGTGCAGGATCTCCGCAACATGCCCACCCTCCGCCAGCACAGTCAGGCGCAGACATTCGTTCTCAGTCTGAACGGCGCGTCGATTTCGGTATCGAATTTCCGGCATGGGCTAATCAGTAACACAACTACGCGTGGAATTCCAGGTTTGGGGCGCGGCCGCGCCGGATTGCCAGCCGCGAGATGCGGTGGCATGCAACGCCCGGAATAGGCGTTTTCGACGGTGTTTGGCCCGTCATCCGCAATGGGAAAAGCTCCGAAGCGATCGGGTGGGATGTTTATGCGCGGTTTTCCGATTCGGCGCCGCGAGCCCATGTGTCTCGCGCACGCCGCCCCGGCCCCTCAGAAAGACTTGGGCCGCTTGGTTCCGTATTTCGACCGGCTCTGCCGGCGATTGGCCACGCCCCCCGTGTCCTTACCACCTCGTATGATGTGATAGCGGACACCCGGAAGGTCTTTGACGCGGCCACCTCGAATCAGCACCACCGAGTGCTCCTGCAGATTGTGCCCTTCCCCTGGAACGTAGCACGTAACTTCCATTCCATTGGTCAACTTGACGCGAGCCACTTTACGTAAAGCGGAGTTGGGCTTCTTGGGGGTCTGCGTAAAGACGCGAAGGCAGACGCCTCTCTTCTGCGGACACGCTTCCAGCGCGGGGCTGGCGGTCTTGTTTAGGGGCTGCTGACGGCCCTTTCGGACGAGTTGATTGAAGGTGGGCAATATGATTTCCTAGCGTCGATCCGAGAAGGCGCACACCACCACCCTCGTGGCGGATCTACAAGTTATGGTAGCCGAGGGCCTGGATCCGTGTCAAGAGTCCGCTGGAGACGGTGGAGACGGGGACTGAAGGCGAAGCTCCGGACGGCCGGCTCCCTCTCGGACCGCCGGCAACCGCGGCGCGCCTTTCGACATACCCGGCCTCACGGTATTTCGTCGATCTGGCGCAGTAACTGGACTAAACGTTCCGCCGATTTCAGCAGCGCCGCCTTAGGCGGCAGCCCGAGCAGCATCTTTCCGGTCGCAACATCGCGGAAGCCCTGCACATCTTCCTCGGCGAGAAACGTCGTATAGTCGATCGTCAACTCATCGCCGGCGCCCAGATCCCGGCAAGCGAAACTGACTCCGCAATGATACAGCAGGGTCGGATTGTCCGAATGATTGATGAAGGATTCCACCGGCATCGTTCCGGCATGAAGAAAATAGCGCCCCACCCAGCGAATGCCGCTGCGGGTCACAAGCTCATTGCCTTTGCGCTGTTCTTCCAGGTATTCGGCCTGAGTCAGCAACTGCGCATCGACGGCGTGGATCGACACAACGGCGCCCTTGCGGACCGGCGACCGCAAGAACAGGCCGCTGCCGGCGATCTTCGATTCCCGCACCTCGGCGTCGACAAACAACATTCTCTTGTCCTTCTCTATTTTGGCGCCGTATTCGCGCGGGCGCCGTCGCAAGGAGCCCCGGCGCGCGACGCCCCGCGCGCCTTGTACTTCCGCAGCAGCCGCGCGAAATGGCCGCGCAGGGCATCGCACGCCGCCGCGTCGTCGCCCAACGCCTCGAGCGCTTCGGCGATCGACTCGATCGTGGAAAGGCACTCGCGGCGCGGCTCCTTGCGCAGCCGGCCGTAAAGAGACAAGCGCGGAGGGTTGAGCGTCAGGCGCTTCAGCTTGAGCAGCCACGCGTTCCGCCACCACATGGTCTTGGCCTGGGCCCACGTTCCGTCGAGCACGACGATCCCTTCGAGCTCGGCTCCGTTGAACTCCAGGACTTTGCCGGTTTTGGTCACCACGCCGAGACGAGGCGAAGCCGCCGGTCCGAGCTTCGATTTTTCTCGCCTGCCGCCCAGATACAACACGCCCCAGCTTCCGTGCGCAGCGGGGCGGCCCAGCGCTTTCGCGAGATTCGGCCACGAGAGACCGATTCGCATGGTCGAGTTCTCCAGCGCCAGGCGGGCGATGCGCGCCGAGCCAAGCTCCTTGTCGGGCTCCTGTGGGTGCTGCAGAATCAGGACGTGTAGTTTCGTTTTGACCGGCGCGATGTCCTCGCAGATGCACAGGGAGTCTTCCTTGAGGCACTTTGGGCAGCTCGCGTCGGTCATACCACTATCATCGCAAGCGGGAAGGCATCGGGCCGCCATAACTTCCCGGCGGCCCGTGCGCGGGCCCGCTACACCGCCGAAGTACATCCCGCCTCGGAGCGCGCCGGGGAGTTACTTTCCTACTACCAGCACGTGGAAGCTGTCCGGGAGCGTCTGGGCGCGGCCGCCGCCCGCCGGGGGCGGACCGTACTCCGCGGCCAGGATGTAGACGCGGTGCAACTTGGGGTCCACTGCCATGGTGCGGCCGCCGGGTTCGGTAGTCACGGTGTCGACCGTGTCGTACTTGCCGTTCACCAGCTTGACTATGGACAGGGTGCCCTCCCCGTTGGAGCTGAAGGCCAGGCCCAGATCGGGGTCGAAACCGGCGGCGTCGGGGCGCTGGCCGATCTTGGGAGTGGCAATCACTTTCATGGTGGCGATATCCGTGACGGCCATGGTCTTGTCGCAGACCGAGAAGAGCTTCTTGTCCTTGAGATCTATGGCCAGGCCGGACGGGCCTTCGCAAGGCAGAATGGAAGTGCGGCGGGTCACCGCCGGCTTGGCGGCGTCGATTTCGATTACTTCGCTCTTGTCTTCGAGGTTGTTGTACACTTTCCCCGCGCCGTCGGCCTGGCAGAATTCGGGCTTCCCTCCCAGCGGCATGGTGGCCACCACTTCGCCCGTCTTGGCGTTGAGTACCGAGGAGTCGCCCGACCGCCCATTGAACGTGAACACGCGCTGCGTTTTGGCCTCGTAGCACACCGCGTCGGGATTCTGGCCGGCCGCGGGCTCGCCGATCTTGGCCAGGGTCTTCAGATCGAAGATGGTGACGCTGTTGGATTGCCCGTTGGTGATGAATCCCCGATTGAGGTCCGCGGCTATGGCTATGCCGTGAACGCCGTGCAGGTCCGGAATTGTGCCGACCACTTTGCCGGCGTCCGGATCGACCACCACCACGCTCGTGCCGTGCGAGACGTACAGGCGGCGGGCGCCGTTGTCGAGGGCCGTGTAGTCCCACCCTCCGGCGCCGCCGATCTTGATCTTGTTCAGAACCTTGTAGCCTTCGGCGGCGAACGCCGCGGCGGCTAAGAGAACCACTGCCATCAGCTTCTTCATATCAAACTCCCTTTTTGAGCGCTCCTGGTGGAGCGGTCGAGAAATCGGTCACAACTGCGCCCACCGCTCCCTTACGGTCGCGGCTCGTTAGCGCCTTGGCAACAACTGCGGCCACCGCTCCCTAACGGTCGCGCCTCACTAAGAGCATGGCGAGCCGCGACCGTAAGGGAGCGGTTGCGCGCCTTACCCTCTCCGGCCTCCTATGTAGTAGTGAACGGCCGGAGTCACCACCAGCGACAGAACCATTGAGGCGAGAATACCGCCGATCACCGCAATGGCCAATGGTTGCAGCATCTGCGATCCCGCTCCCAAGGCCATCGCCAGCGGAAGCATGCCGGCCACGGTGGCCAGCGCGGTCATGATGATGGGCCGCAGGCGCCGCTCGCCGGCGCGAATCATGCTCTCTTCCGCCGACATGCCCTCCGCCCGGAATCTCTGGTCGGCGTCCAGCAGCAGAATGCCGTTCTTCGCCACGATGCCGATCACCATAATCAGTCCCATGAACGAAGAGAGGTTGAAGGTGATACCCGTAATCAACAGCGCCAGGAACACGCCGCAGGTGGAGAGTAGGGCGGAAGAAAGCACGGCGATGGGCGCGGCGAAATCTCCGAATTCGAACAGCAGGGTCATGAAGACCAGCACGATGGCCAGAATCAGCACGAACACCAGGTCGCGGAACGATTTCTGCTGCTCCTCGTACTGGCCGCCGTATTGCACGCGGACGGAGGGCGGCAGGTTGAGGCCGGCGATTGTCTCCTGCACTTTTTGCATTCCCTCGCCCAGGCTCATGCCCTCGAAGCGGCCGGTTACCTGGACCGCGCGCTGCAGGTTCTCGCGCCGGATTTCGGTCTGGCCCGGGATCTCGACGATGCTGGCCAGCGATCCGATGTTGGCCACCTTGCCGGTCCCGCTCACCAGCGGGGTGTTGCGGATGGCATCGAGCGAAGCGCGCGTCCAGGCGGGGAAGCGCACGCGGATGTTATACGCGCGGTCGTTCACCACCACCGGCACGGACGCCGGCTCGCCTTGCAGGATGGCGCTGGCGTCCAGCTCGACTTCCTCGGGGGTGAAGCCGGCCCGCGCGGTGACCGCGTTGTCCACGTTGAATACTCGGGCCGGGCCGCTGATGGTGTTCTCTATGCCGTTGAGGATATCCACCGCGCCGGGGATCTTGCCGACAGCGGTGGCCACCTGTGGGGCCCACTGGTTCAAAACGGCGGGGTCCTCCGAGAAAAGCTTGATGACCATCGGTTCGGGCGCGCTGGTGAGGTCGCCGATCATATCCTGCAACAACTGCATGAACTCGACATCCAGCACGGGCTCGGCCGCCTTCACCTTGGCGCGCACGTCGGCGATCACCTCGTCGGCGCTGCGCTTGCGATTGCGCTTCAGCTTGATGGCGATATCGCCGGTGTTGGCTTCCGTGACGGCGGCCAGACCCATTTGCAGGCCCGTGCGCCGGGAGTCGTTTTCCACTTCCGGCGTGGCGCGCAGGATCTGCTCCACGTGGGTGACCACGCGGTTGGTCTCTTCGAGCGAAGAGCCGGCCGGCATGATGTAGTCGAGCACGAAACCGCCTTCGTCCATGGCCGGCAGCAGGTCCGACCCGGTATGGAGGTAGCAGAAATAGGAGCCGCCGATCAGCGCGGCCGCGAAAACGGCCAGCGCCAGCGGATATTCCAGCGCCACGCGCAACACCCGCGCATAAGCATTCAGGAACGCGGGCGGCACGTTCTCGTGACGGGCCTCGGCGGAGCCGCGGCGCTGGCGGATGAGGTAGTGGCTCAGGGTGGGGGTCCAGGTGAGGGCCAGGGCTAGCGAGGTGAGCAGCGCCATGCCCACCGTGACGGCCAGCGCGCGGAAGAAAACGCCGGTCACCCCGGTGATCGAGATGAGCGGCAGGAACACCACGATAGGCGTGACCGTGGAGCCCACCAGCGGGACGCGAATCTCGTGGATGGCGCTGCGGATAGCCTCGGCGCGGGTCTGGCCCGTATCGCGATGCATGACGATGTTCTCCACCACCACGATGGCGTCGTCGATCACCAGCCCCACCGCCGCGGCCAGGCCGCCCAGGGTCATCAGGTTGAACGTCTGGTTCATCAGCCGCAGCGAGACGAAGGTCATGGCCACGGTGGCCGGAATCACCAGACCGGCCACCAGCGAAGTGCCCCAATCGCGCAGGAACAAAACCATGATGAGCGAAGCCAGAACCAGCCCGATCAGGATGGCGTCGCGCACGCTGGCGATGGAATCGCCGACCAGTTCCGACTGGTCGTAGAAGGGCCTCAAATCGACGCCCTTGGGGAGGGTCTTGCGGATGTCTTCGATCTCGGCGTGGACCGCGTTGGCCACTACCATGGTGTTGCCGTCCGGCTGCCGGAAGATGTTCAGCAGCACGGCGGGTTTGGCGCTGGCGGTCACCAGCGTATAGACCGGCATCACCGAGGGGCGGACCGTCGCGATGTCGCCGATGCGTATGGGAGCGCCGGCGGGCGTGGTCTTCACCACGATGTTCGAGATCTCGCCCGGCGTGCGCGTCTGTCCGCTCACCAGGCTGAGCACCAGTTGGTGCTGCATCTCGATCAGGCCCGGCGAATCGATCATGTTGGTGCGGGCGATGGCGTCCAGAATGTTGGGAACCGTGGTCGCGGTCTGGATCAGCTTGGCCGGGTCCGGCTCTACCTGGAATTCGGGCTGTTGGCCGCCTTGCACCACGATGGAGGATACGCCGGTCTGACGGTTGAGCCGCGGCTTGAGAACGTAAGTCGCCAGCTCCCACAGATCGGTTTGCGGAACCTTGTCCGAGGTCAGGCTGTAGCCCATGATGGGGAACGCCGCGAAGGTCAGGCGGTTGGCCGTGATTTTGGCGGTTGCGGGCAGGCTGGATTGGACGCGAGCCAAGGCCGCGTTGACCAGCTCCAGCGTGCGGAACATATCCACCTTCCAGGAGAAGAACAGGTCGATCTCGGCCGTGCCCCGGCTGGTGATGGACCACACGTACTCGAGCCCCGGCACCGTGTTGACGGCTTCTTCCAGAGGACGCGTCACGGTCACCAGCATCTGGTCGATGGGAAACACCCCGTTATCCACGCCCACTACGATGCGCGGAAAGTTGGTTTCCGGAAAGACGGCCACCGGGATGGTGAGCGCCAGGTAAATGCCCACCGCGACCATGGTGAGGATGACGAAGATGATGGGCTTGCCGTGGCGGGCCGTCCAATGGGGTGCGTCCGAGGGTTCCGGCGCGGCGGGAGGAGGCGTCGAAAGATCGCTCATTTGTCTTTCGCGTCCTTGCCGGCGGGCGCCATGGGGGCGTTCTCGTCCACCTCTTCATCCTCTTCCTTGGGGGTGAGGACTTTCACCTTGCCCTTATCTTCCACGCCCAGGCCGCCCACGATGACCACCGATTCGCCCGGCCGCACGCCGTTGAGGAGTTGCGCGTTGCCGCCTTCGCGAATGCCCACATCCACGGGCCTCACGTGGGCCGTGGATTCCGAATCGACCACCACCACCGCCGTGCCGCCCTCTTCACCGGGAAGAATGGCGGCCACCGGAACCACCATGGCGTTGCGAACTTCCTCCGTGACGATGGCCGCGTGGACGCTGGCCCCCGGCTTGAGGCGTTCGCCGGGATTCTCCAGTTGAATCCAAACCTGAACGGTGGTGCTGTTGGGGTCGGTGGCCGGGCTCACCACGGTCACCGTGCCCTTCACCGGCTCGCCGCCGTCGACCATGGTGACGGTGGCCGTCTGCCCGGGCTTGACCGAGGCGGCCTGCGCCTGCGGAACGTTGACGCGGGCCACTACGCGCGAGATATCCATGACCACCAGCAAAGGCGTGCCGGGGGTGGCCATCTCTCCGGCATAGAGCGGCCGGTCGGCGATCACCCCGCCGATGGGGCTGTGGATCTCGGCATAGCTGAGCTGGGCTTCGAGGGTTTCGTGGTGCGCCTTGGCGCCGGCCTGCTGGGCGGCGGCGGTCTTCACCTGTTCCAGCTTGGCCACGCCCTGCAGCACGCGCAGATGCTCCTGGGCGGCCCGGTACTGGGCGTTGGCTTGCGCCCAGGTGACGCGCGCCTCATCCACCTGGCGCTGCGCCAGGGCGCCTTGATTGAACAGACCCTGGCGGGCGTCCAACACCTTCTGGGCGGCTTCCGTGGTCTCGCGGGCGGATTCGACGTCGGTTTCGGCTTTGACCACCGATTCGGGAATGGATGCATCGGAGGTGGTGCGCAGATTGGATTCGGCCTGCTGAAGCCCGGCCTGGCCTTCGGCCGCCTCGGCGGTGAGGTCGCGGCTCTCGAGCACGGCCAGAAGCTGGCCGGCCTTGACATGGTCGCCCCGGTTGACCAGGAACTTTTCCACCGGCGCCGCGATCTTGGGCATAACGGAGGCCTGGTCGCGGGGAAACAGAGCGCCATCGCCCGAGACCACGCGATGGATGGTGGACTGGGTGACCGCCGTGACCTGCACCGTGGCCGGCGCCTCGGTTTCCTTTTCCTCCTTTTTCGAGCAGCCGGAGGTCAGCAGCGCGGCCGCGGCCAGAAGCGCGACGAGCCCCCGTAGAGCGGGCCTCTGGCCTGCCATGCCGGCATCCTTGCCGGCATTCTTTTCCGCCAGCCAGCGCGTGGCGCCGCGGAAGAATGCCGGCAGGAATGCCGGCATGGCAGGCTGGAAGCCCGCTCCACGGAGCGGCAGTAAAGTAGTCGTGTGCATTGGCTAAAACGCCCCCGTGAGTGTTTGAAGGTTCGCCACGGCCAGCCGGTAACGCACCATGCCGTCGTCATAGGCGTTGCGCGCATCCACCAGCGTGGATTGCGCGTCCACCACTTCCAGCACCGAAACCTCGCCCGCCTGGTAGCGCAGCCGGGTGAGCCGCAGGCTGTCTGTCGCCAGGTCGAGCGAATGGCGCAGGGAGCCAATCTGAAAACTGGCGGCGTCGGCCTCCAGGTAGAACGCATTCAGGTTGGCCAGGAGCTGGCGCTGGGTGAAGCCCAGGTCGTTGTGGGCCTGCTGGAGGCCCAACTCGGCCTGCCGGATCTTGCTGCTCGCGGCGCCCCAGGTCCAAACCGGGATATTCAACTGGATCTGCGCCGAGGAACCGTAGTTATGAAAGCCCTCGGCATCGTGCAGCGCGAACTGGTTGGCGTTGATGCCGAAGAAATAGTCGAAAGAGAGCGAAGGCAGCCGGGCCGCGCGCGCCGATTTCATTTCCCATGTCTCGATTTCCACGGTGGCTTCGGCCGCCCGGATGTCGGGGTTGTTGGCCCCGGCCAGCTTCTGCGCATCCGGCAGGGGCGGAAGAGGCCGGGAAACATCCAGGTCGTCCACCACCGTGAAATCCTGCCGGAAATCGGGAAACAGGAGAACCGAGAAGCCGAGACGGACTTTGTCCAGCCCCAATTCCGCCTCCTGGGAGTCGCGCTGGCGCTGCTCCACCTGGATCTGCGCTTTCACCACGTCGGAATGCGCCGCCTCGCCGCCGCGCTCCTGCTTTTGAGTGATATCGAGGAACTCGCGCGCCTCGGCCAGGCTTTGCCGGGCGTTGGCGAGCTTGCGGCCGGCGGAGACCATCCCGTAGTAGTTCTGCACCACCACGGCCACCAGGCCGCGCGAGGCGATTTCCGCCTTGGCCCGCGCCAGCGCTTCGGCCACTTGGGTCTTCCGGTAGTCGGCGATCTTCCCGAAGGAGTATATATCGCCGTGCACGACGGCCTGGTTGTTGTAGACGTGCGGCCCGTCATTGGATACGAAGATGCCGGTGGGCGTGCCGTTCGGCTGCGTGTAGATGAACTGGTTGAAGGAGCCCACCGTGGGCAGCAGGGCGGCTTTGGCCTGCACCGTATCCTCGCGCGCCAGCAGCATGGCGATGCTGGCGGAGAGGATTTGCGGGCTGTTGGCGCGGGCGCGCGCCATGGCGTCGTCGAACGTCAGGCGCAGCGTGGCGGGCGGGCTTTGCGCCAGGGCGCCCTGGCAAAGCGCGAGCGCCAGGCCGGGGAGAAACAGTTTGGACGGCATTCGAGAGTAACCAGTATGGAATTCCGGAGATGAAAGGACGATGAATCAGAGGGGTAATGTTACCGTGAACACGCTTCCGGCGCCCGGTTGGCTGGAAAGCTCCACCGTCCCGCGGTGCGCTTGGGCGATCCATTGGACGATGGAAAGGCCCAGGCCAAAGCCGCCATCCTGGCGCGAGCGGGCCTCATCCGCCCGGTAGAAGCGCTCGAATACGCGCGCCGCATCCTCCGGAGCGATGCCCGTTCCGGTATCGGATATCGAGACCCTGATGTATTCCGGCGACGGTTCGAGGGCCGCCGACACCTTGCCGCCGCGCGGGGTGTAGCGGATGGCGTTATCGAGCAGGTTCATCACCAGGCGGCGGAGCAAATCCTCATCGCCGCGAAAGGGCGTGTCCCGCGGCGCGAGGCACTCGAGATCGATGTTACGCGCGGCGGCGGCGGCGAGCTCCGAGCGGCAGCATTCGGCCAGAAGATCGTTGAAATAGAAATCGCGGACCACCAGCGGGACGTGGCCGCTATCGGCGCGCGCCAGGTTCAGCAGATCGTCCACCAGGCGGGAAAGACGGCGCGCTTCGTCCAGGATGACGGCCAGCGACTCGCGGTACTCCTCGGCCCCGCGCTCGCGCGTGAGGGCCACGTCGGCTTCGCCGCGGATCACGGCCAGCGGCGTACGCAGCTCGTGGGAGGCGTCGGCGACGAAGCGGCGCATGGTCTCGAAGGATTGGTCGAGGCGCGCCAGCAGGGCGTTGAAGGAGGCGGCCAGGACCTGCAGCTCTTCGGCGGCGGCCCCGATTTCGAGGCGCTTGTGCAGATTGCTGCCGCCGATCTGGTGCGCCTGGCGGGCCATCGAGGCGAGCGGCTTCAGGCTGCGCGTGGCGAGCAGGAACCCGCCCAGCCCGGCCAGCCCCAGAATCAACGGCAGGGCCACAAACAGGGCGCGCCGCACCGTGCGCAGCTCGGCGGCGATGGCGTCGAGCGGAGCCAGCGCCAGAATCAGGACCTGGCGGCCGGGGTCGCCCGCCCACCGCGCGGCGGCGCGCGCGCCATACTTCCCGTATTCCGGAAACGCCCTTACGGTCCCGGCGGCCGCCGCCCGCGCCGCTACGTCCGCCAGGTCGCCTTCCGGGGTCCGCGTGTTGGCCGCCAGCACGCGGCCCTCCGCCACCACCGCCACCACCGTGCCGGTGAAACGCGCCCCGGCCACCGCTTCCGCGGCGCTCGCCTGGCGGTCGCCGTGGGTCTCCGATAACTCGTCTTCGTACATTCCGGCGGCGGTGCCGGCCTCCGACCCCAGAGTCTCGTCCACGCGCTCGCGGAGGCCGTTCGACAGCACCCCGTACAGGAACCCGCTGAAGGCCACGAACAGCAGCGAGAACAGCATCAGGTACCAGGCGGTGAGACGCAGCCGGAAGCTACGAATGGTCATAGGCGATAGCTGCCAACCGCTCCCTTACGGTCGCGGCTCCATAACACTCTAACGAGCCGCGACCGTGAGGGAGCGGCTAGCCTGCATATCTCATACCCGACTCTCCGATGTGGCGCGGACACTCCTGTCTGCCGTGTCGAGACTCGTCTCGACACGCGTTCGCGTGTCCGACAAAGTGCCCTAGCCAAGCGTCGGCATGAGTGCCGACGCGGCAGGCAGGAGTGCCTGCGCCACGTCACGCCTGAACACCCGTGAGAAGGTCCGGTCGGCCCAGCTATTTCTCCATAACACCCTAACGAGCCGCGACCGGGGGGGGCGGCTAGCCTGCATATCTCATACCCGACTCTCCGATGTGGCGCGGACACTCCTGTCTGCCGTGTCGAGACTCGTCTCGACACGCGTTCGCGTGTCCGACAAAGTGCCGTAGCCGAGCGTCGGCATGAGTGCCGACGCGGCAGGCAGGAGTGCCCAATGCCACTTAGTTTTCGATCCGGTCTGCAACATATTGATTCCATTGGGCCAGCCTTCGGAGTCAGCTCGCCACCTTGCGTCGCAGGCAATCTCGTCGGCCATTTGGCGTGCAGTCCGCAAGCCGCCAATCGTTGACCCGATTTCCGCGTAGAAACGTAAGTGCCAAAGAATGTTCCAGTTAGAGAACGGCTTCGAAAACTAAGTGGCATTGGGCAGGAGTGCCTGCGCCACGTCACGCCTGAACACCCGTGAGAAGGTCCGGCCAGCCAAGCTATTTCTCCATAACACTCTAACGAGCCGCGAAGACTCATCGCCCACCCCCGGTTGTGGGGCAGGCGCTTTCGCCTGCCAACGCCGCCACCTTCAGACCTCATCGCCCTGCTCCGGTTCGGCGCCGAGCATATAGCCTTCGCCGCGGCGCGTGTGGATCAAGCGTCGGCCCGCGCCGCTATCGAGCTTGGAACGCAGGCGTTTGATATAGACGTCGATGACGTTCGAGAACGGATCGAAGTTCTCGTCCCAGACGTGCTGCGCGATGCGCTCGCGCCCCATCACGCGGCCCTGGTTGAGCAGCAGAAACTCGAGCAGAGCGTATTCCTTGGCCGTGAGGCTTACGGGACGGCCGCCGCGCGAGACAGCGTGCGAAGCCGTATCGAGCGCCAGGTCGTCGGCTCTGAGGATATCCCGCCGCAGCGGCGCCGGGCGCCGCCCGAGGGCGCGCAGGCGCGCCAGCAGTTCCTTGAAATCGAAGGGCTTGGCGAGGTAATCGTCGGCCCCGGCGTCCAGGCCGGCCACCCGGTCGTCCACCGCATCGCGCGCCGTCAGCATGAGGATGGGGACGCCCGACCCGCCGGCGCGCAGCTCGCGGCAAACCGCCCATCCATCCTTGCGCGGCAGCATCACATCCAGGATCACCAGATCGTACTCGTTGACCGCCGCCATATAAAGCGCCGCCTCGCCATCCACCGAGATATCGACGGCGTAGGACTGCTCGCGCAGGCCCTTGGCGATGAAGCCCGCCACCCGTGTTTCGTCCTCCACCAGCAGAATGCGCACGCTGTCTCTATTGTGAGCGATGCGAGATGAATGGACAATGAACCGGGTGGGGCAGGCCTCCTGGCCTGCCTTGCTAATGACAATTATCGGGCGGGCCAGGAGGCCTGCCCCACCTACCGCCCTTCCGGCTTGATCGCGTAGTACCCCTTGCGCGCCTGCGCCTTGTAGTCTTTGTTCGTCATCTTGATTTCCAGCTTGCGGTAGGAGCCGTCCTTAGCTTCGTTGAGGGGCGTATAACCGATCAAATACTGGCTGCGCATCTCTTCCTGCAGCGCGTTGAAGATCTTGTCGAGCGAGTTCGTGCGGTCCACCCGGTAAGCGTGGCCGCCGGTTTCGTCGGACATTTTGCGCAGCACGCCGCCGCCGCTGCTGCCCAGGCTGATGCCGAAGCCGCCGCCGTAAAACCTCGGGTCGGAGTATTCGATGCTGTAAATCACCGCGTCGGCCTTCTGCGCGGCCATGATGGCGTCGTTTTCCGTCAGCTTGCTGCCTTCGTCCACGCCGTCGGTGATCACCACGATGGCCTTGCGCCCAACCTCGCTTTTCAGCTTATCCTCGGAGGCCACGTAAACGGCGTCGTAGAGCACCGTGCCGCGAGGCTGGCCGACGGTAGGCACGGGGCCGGGACCGAAACCGCCCACCCCCGAGCTAACGCGCAGGTCGCGCATGGCCGAGGTGAGCAACCGCGCGTTGTTGGTGTAATCCTGCAGCAGTTCGGACTCTTCGCCGAAGCTGATGAGAAAGGCTTCGTCCTTCGGGCGCAGCACCTGGGAGAAGAACGCCGAAGCGGCGCTGCGCTCGATGTCGATGAGGTTTTCCTGGCTGCGGCTGACGTCGATCAGCAGGCCGATCGTCAGCGGGAGGTCGGTCTCCCGCGTGAAGTACTTGATGGTCTGGGGCTTGCCGTCCTCGAGAACCGCGAAATCGTTCTTTTCGAGGTTGGCCACCAACCCCCCGCGTTTGTCGCGGACGGAAGCCAGTATGCTGACCACGTCCACATCCACTTTGATGGACACCGGGGCTTCTTCCTCCGGTGGGCCTTTCTGGGGCGTCTGCGCCGGCAGCGCGGCGGCGAGAGCCAGTGTCAGAGCAATGAACGGTCTCATCCCGATACAATGGACCAGACGCGTCCCGCTGCACTCCTGTTTCAATATGCGCAAAGCCATCAGCCACCTCAAACGGAGCGATCCGGTGCTTGCCTCGATTATAGAAAGGGTGGGCGAGTACCGCATCGAGTTCCGCAACCCGGATTTCGAGACTCTTGTTAAGTCTATAACATTTCAGCAGCTTAGCGGCCGCGTCGCGAACGTCATCTTCGGCCGGCTGGCGCTCGCGGCGGGCGGCCGGCTGACCCCTGAAAGCATCCTGAAACTGCGTCCCGCGCGGATGCGCGCGGTGGGTCTTTCGCGACAAAAGACGGAGTACATTCGCGACTTGGCGCGGCACGTCCGCCAGGGTACGCTGCTCTTCGAGGAGCTGGCCACGCTCCCCGACCGGGAAGTGATCGAGCGCCTGACGCAGGTGAAGGGCATCGGCGTGTGGACCGTGCACATGTTTCTGATCTTCGCCCTCCGCCGGCTGGATGTGCTGCCCACCGGCGACCTGGGCATCCGCGCGGCCATTCGCAAGGCCTACGGCCTGGAGGCGCTGCCCACGCCCGCCGAGATGGAAGCCATGGCCCAGGCCTGGAGACCGTATTGCACGGTGGCGAGCTGGTACCTGTGGCGCAGCATGGAGCCCAACGCCAACCTGTAACAGGCGGAGGTGCGCGCGACTCCGGCTCAAGCTCCGTAGGACCGGACAGGGTGCAGGGCGTGCCCGGCGCGCAGTGCCCGGATGATCCCGGCTCACGGCCCCCGTGGGCTCAGTTCTCCGGGTAGTAGCGTTGTCCGGCCAGGTGACGATTCGGACGTCGAAGGGAAGCGAAGCCGTCGGGCAGCAAGATTGTCTTAGCTCTACAAGACCAAGAGGTCCGGGCGGAGATTAAGTCCTGATTTCACGGGTATCTCGTCCCACATTCGTCCATCGAGCTCGCGGCCCGATCTTCCCTTTTGCACCCCACCCCACTGCTTGAAGAAGAAGGGTACTGCGGCTTCGAGGCACTGGTCGCGTATCCTCCGCACCCACGAAGCTTCCACGGGTCTTGCGCCGGGACCGGATTCGCCGCCCACAATCACCCAGTCGATTCCCGAGAGATCCAGATGCGGTAGCGGACCTAATAGGGGCTCAATAGAAAGGAATCTCACATACGCGCCGGCTTGTCGGAGGTGATCGATCCGGAACTGATACCTCTCATTCTCAACGCTAACGCCCATCCAGATATACGGTGTCCACGCGAGGTCCGAGCTTAGCTGGGCGAGACGTTCAGAACGCTTGGTGAGAACCTGGTACCGATGCCAATATGCGCGGTTCATGACGTCGAACACCCGCACGACGTAATCGGTTGGCACGTCCTCATGGAAAAGGTCACTCATCGAGTTGACAAAGATCGTCTGCGGTTTCTTCCATCGAAGTGGCAGTTCCAAAACATGCTCGTGCATGGTGAGGTCAAAACCATTTGCATAGTTTCGTTGCCCCATTGCTCGGAGACGCTTGGCCATCCGCTCGGCATAGCAGAACTTGCACCCAGGGCTGATTTTGTCGCAGCCGGTAAGAGGGTTCCACGTTGACTCGGTCCATTCAATAGCAGACTTGGCGCCCATATCAACTCCGTTTCCGCTTCGGGAAAGCCACAATGACACTGTCCGCAAACGTTCGTTCGCCTTTGCGGATTGGCCGCTCCGCGGCAGGAGGATCGGCCTTTATCCTTCCGGCTGCCTCCAACTGCCGTAACGCGTCTTTGTAGTTCTTGAGCACGTATCGTTTTCCGACGCTGTGGCGTTCATAGACCTGGCGGACGCTAAGCGTGTTGCCTGCAAAATCACGGAGCAGCATTTTCAAGAGGTCGTCCAGCGGGCTCGTCAATTCAAACAGCAGCGGAAACCTTTGATCCGCGGGATTGTAAGAGAATGAGGGGACACCCTGGTCGGATGCTGTGCTCTGCTTCGCCATGATCTCCTTCATGATTTCGTAGCCCTTGAACGCCTTGCTGACGAAAATAAGATGGTGGCTTGTTCTCGTACCCTTCTCGGTCCTGAAAGTAAAAGGCAGAACGTACTTTCCTCCGAGAGCCTTTAATGCTTCAGCTATTTCCTCGACGATGGCGAACTCCCGATCGGCGGCGTTAAGGCCATTCAATCGCTCGCGCAAAGCGTCCGCTCGCTTTTCACCGAAAAGAGCGTTCATGTGTGTATCCACTGCCTGATTGGGCAAGCCCATGTTGATCCGGTTGTAATTGAAAAAGATGATGCAGTCGCAGCCCCAGTCCTTTAGCACGGAGTCGATCAATTGCAGCGTGAGACCTTTGTATCCCCACGGGTCAACGAAAAAGAGGGTCGGAACCAAATTCATTTTGTCGAACATCGCAACGATTTCGGTGCCGACGTCCGCGTTCATCACGAGAGGGTCATACCTCAGTCCGTCCACGCCGGGGACGGATCGAATTGCCTCCTCAAGTGATCGAGAGTTGTCGGAATCTATATCGTTGAAGATCGTGACCAGACGGTCCCGCATCTCGGGATCGGCGATTGCAGTTTCGATTACCAAAAGTGGAGTCGATTTTGTTCCTGCCTTGTCGCGCCCCGGACCAGAAAAGAGGTCGATGTACGCGATCCTGTCCTCGCCTCCATATCGCTTTCGCGCTCCGATGATGACCTTCGCCCAGGCCCAAAAGTAATCGCGGACAATCTTGGCCTTTATGAGAGACTGTTCTCTGAACTCCTCGAAGAAATCATCGTTCTTCGCCATTTTCTGGACCACTTTCCGCCACGGTGGCTGTGAAGAGCATCACACCACAAACTGCTCCTGTAGCGCTACGGACCAGGATTGCCGCTGGCTCTTTGATGATAGCAGAAATAGGCGAAGAAAAGGGGAAATCGGTTCGACTTATAGCCCGGAGCCCCGAATGAAGCCCGTCGGACTCTGCTTCCGCATCTCCACGTGGCCGTATTGTCGCCATCTCGCGGAAGTGCCTGCGGCCGGATTACTCCCTGCAAGTCGTCTTGGCGACGGTAATGCTCCGAATCGCGCCCAGCCTGACGCACCCCCCCCATTCCGTGAAAGTCTGGGCGAAACGCCCAGGAAGCCCCCTTGTGGCCAGTCCAGTCGGATTACTCGCCACAATCGCGCCAGGTCCGCCGATCTGCGCGTGCGCGGAGTCCCGAAGAACGGCCGATTCGGACTGCCCCGAATTCGCAATCACGGCTTTCCGCCCGAGAGCCTCACCCTGTCTTTTCACGCACTTGTCGGTTCCACGTCCAAGATCCGCCTGGAGCGATGCTGCACGACCTGGGCCACATCCGCCAGGTAGCCGAGCTGGTCCGCGTGCGCAAGTACCTGACCGGAGCGGGACCGATGGGCAAGGGCTACCAGTTGAATCCGTGAGCGGCGCGCGGGGCGCATTTCGTGAGTTTTGGCCGCCGCTCGATCCATGTCCATTTCCGGACCGGCGCCGCAAGTTAAACTGGTCTAGACTAGTTTAAGGAGCTGTCATGCAGACAATCGGCGCATTCGAAGCCAAAACGCACTTGTCTTCTCTGCTGGACCGGGTGTCGAAAGGCGAGAAAATCACCATCACGAGACACGGCATACCCGCCGCCGTACTGGCGCCCGTCGCCGCGGGCGAGGCGAAGCTTCCGCACAAGGCCATTGTGGAAGGCATGAGGGCCCTCCGCAAACGAGTCAAACCCGGCGGTATGAGCGTACGCGAGATGGTCGAGGAAGGGCGGCGGTTTTGACAAATGTTGTGGTCGACGCCTCCACCGCACTGGCCTGGTGCTTCCCGGATGAAAGCAGCGATTATGCGGATGGCGTTCTGATAGCCCTGGAGGGGAGGACGATACTGGTCCCGGCCTTATGGAATCTGGAAATCGCCAACGCGATTCTGGCAGGTGAGCGAAACAACCGCCTGCGCCAGCCCGAGATCAGACGGTTCGCCGCCCTGCTGGAAGGCCTTTCCCTTGTTCAGGACCAGCAATCGGTCGGCGAGCGCCTGAGTAACGTCCTGCCCCTCGCGCGGAAGTACGGCCTCTCCGCCTATGACGCAGCCTACTTGGAACTCTCGATCCGCCGCTGCGCCCCTCTCGCCACCCTCGACGGCAAACTGTTGGGAGCCGCACGGCAGGCAGGCGTGGAGCTTTTCTCGGGAGAAGCGGCGTAAGCCCCCAAGGAATCTCGGGGCTTCATGGCCTGGGTCCGGACTGCCTCGACTTCGCAATCACAGCCCTCCACCCAAAAAGTCACCCCGTCTTTTCAAGCACTTGCCGGCCCCACGCCCAAAACCCGCCCAGCCTGCCTGCTACTCTGAATTCGAAAAGACTCAGGCTCGCTCGCCGGTAAGCGCACGTCCATGCGTCCCTCGCCGCGCCGGGCCGCATAGGTCGGGTTCATGCATCGAGGAATGTCCGTGAATTGGCTTCGTTCCGCAACCCAGCAGGGGCCCTCAAATTGGCTTCGTTTCGCAATTTCGCTTCCGTGCACCCGGCGCCGGCTCCGACCCGGGATTGGCTTCGTTCCGCAGTTTCGCTTCCGTGCACCCAGCGCCCACTCCGGCCCGGGATTGGCTTCGTTCCGCAACTACGCCTCCGTGCACCCGGCGGCGCGAAAGCTACGAGGCGGGTGAAGTTTGACTTTCGCCCTGGGCAGCGCCTCTAGGCCGTGTCGCATCCTGAAATCTCCGAACTTCGCGCTTCCTCCGCGTCTCCGCGGTGAATCCGAGGCGCCAAAGACGCATCAGGGGCGGGAGCCGGCTCTTGACGCGCCGCGCGCCAGACGATAGCCTTCGGTTTACACGATCTTCGGAGGCTTTCGTTGATTCTTCTTCTTTTCGGACCGCCCGGATGCGGCAAAGGCACGCAGGCTGCGTTCCTGGCGACTCGGTTCCACATACCCGCCATCTCCACGGGCGAAATGTTCCGCGCCGAATGCAAGGCGGGGACGGAATTGGGCAAGATGGCGTCTGCCATCATGGCCTCGGGCGGTCTCATCACCGACGACATTACCAACGGGATTGTGGCCAACCGCATCGCGCAGCCCGATTGCGCCGGCGGTTTTTTGCTCGACGGCTACCCGCGCACCGTGCCCCAGGCGGAACATTTCGCCGGCCTGCTGCGCCAGCGAGGACTGCCCCAGCCGGTGGTGATCTTCCTCGACGTTCCCACCGAAGCCCTGGTGGCGCGGCTGACGGCGCGCCGGCAGTGCCCCCAGTGCCTGCGCATCTATAACCTGCTTTCCCAGCCCCCGCGCGTGGAAGGGAAATGCGACGACGACGGAGCGGACCTCGTTACGCGCGTGGACGACCAGGAGGCCACCATTCGCCGGCGCATGCGGGCCTACGAGGAGCTTACCGGCCCGATTGTCGCCTGGTACGGCGAAGCGGCGGTCCGCAAAGTGGATGGCAGCCAGCCGCTCGCGGCGGTGACCAAAGCCGTCGAGCAGGCGGTGATCGAAGCTGCCGCGAGTGCTTCGGCATAGCCGAAACGGCGTATACTGAAAGCGGTTTATGTCTTTTGTTCTGGACAGCGGCCTCACCCTCCTATGGCTGGGGATCAGTGTGGCCGCGCTGGTCCGGCTGGCGCTCGCCGAAATCCACGCTGTCTCCTGCCTGGGGGCCCGTCTGCGCCGAGTCTGCGCCCTGCTGGTGGTGTCGGCGGCGCTGTTTGCCCCCATTTCCGATGCCGACGACATGGTCAGCTACTCGCTGCTCGACGGCCGGCTGGGCCACCACGGCGATAGTTTCGGTTTCGGCGGCGCCGCCACCGAAGACCCGCAGGAAAAGGCCGGCCTGCAACTGATCCAACTGCTGGAATCTCTGGAACATTATGAGCAGGTTGGCGGGTACGCGCCGGCGCCGGCCCTGTTCTGCCTTCAAACCCTGACCGCACCCCGCCTCGAAGTCTTCACTCGCACCGTCGTGTGCCGCCCCGGGCGCGCTCCGCCCGCCGCCTAGAACCAACCTGGCTGGTTTGGACCACGCGACGCCCCGAACCCTGCGTTCGGAGCGGCGCATGGCGTTGGTTGTTTCATGGGGAGTTTTTGGAGATGCGGAGCCTATTATCCCTCACTGTTTTCGACCGGGTGCGCTATGAAGATAACGACATCGAACACGGCGGTTCAGCGAAGCCCTAAGCGGATCTCGCGGCTTCGCGCCTGCTCTGGGATTCTCATTGCGGGACTTCTGCCGGCCACGGTTTTCGCCCAGACCACCTTCACCTGGCAGCAGATCAAGGACAGGTTCGCGGCTTCGAACCCCACCTTGAAGGCGGCTCGGCTCGGCATCGACGAGGCGCACGCGGCCGAGATCACGGCCTACCTGCGTCCCAACCCGAGCTTAACCGGAACCATCGATCAAATCAACCCGTTCGCCACCGTACTGAGCTCCGCGAGCCAGGACGTCTACCGGCCCCTAACCTACGCGCTGCCGTATGGATCGGTCGGCTATCTGCACGAGCGCGGGGGTAAGCGGGAGTTGCGCCGCGACCAGGCCAAGCAAGCCACTGCCATCGCCGAATCGGCTTATCTGGACCAGGAGCGCGGTCTGGTGTTTAACCTGCGCAGCGCGTTTGTACAGACCTTGCAGGCGAAGGCCGTGCTCCAGAACGCGCGCGAGAACCTGGATTACTGGGACCGGGAGCTCGACGTGAATCGCACCCGCTTCAAGGCCGGCGACATCGCGCAAGTGGATCTGAATCGCCTGGAACTGCAGCGTGTCCAGTTTGAATCCGACTTCGAAACCGCGCTCGTGAATCTTCGGACGGCCAAGATTCAGCTCCTGATGCTCTTGGACGACCGAACCCAGATCGATCGGTTCGATGTCTCCGGACCGTTTGATTTCATAGACGATTTGAGGCCCATCGAGGAATTCCGGAATATCGCCCTGGAAGCGCGGCCGGACCTGAAGGCCGCGATGCAGAGCGTGGAGCTGGCCAGGATCGCACACCGGTTGGCCGTCGCCAACGGGTCCACCGATCCCACCTTCACCGCCGACTTTGCCCGCAATCCCCCGATCCCGGTTTACTTCGGCGTGAGCGTCTCGATTCCCTTGCGTCTCTTCGACCGGAATCAAGGCGAGAAAGCGCGAACTCAGGTCGACATCGGCCGCAACGAGCGATTGCGCGACGCCAATGAGGCGCTGGTTTTCGGCGACGTGGATTCCGCTTACTGGACGCTGGTTCAGAACTTGAATCTTCTGCGGCCGTACAAGGCCAAGTACCTGCCGCTGGCGACCGACGTTCGCGACCGAACGGCCTTCTCCTTCCGCAACGGAGGCGCGTCTCTGCTCGATTTCCTGGATGCGGAAAAATCGTATCGCGATACTCGATTGGCTTACCTGAATCTGATTGGCGCGTACTTGACGGCCGCGGCGCAAATGAACATGGCCGCCGGTCGGGAGGTTGTGCAATGAATCGTCCGCCGATTCTCGAAGCGGCTGTGTGTTTGGGTTTGGCCCTTCTGTTCGCTGGATGCGAAAGAAAGGTGACCGCGCAGCAGAACGTGGAAGCCGGTCCGGTCCCCACCACCGTCCAGCCCGACATGGATGCCGCCAACTTCAAGGTGGATAATCCCGAGCGGTTTCCGCTGGCAACGGCGGGCGAGCACGTCGCCGCGCCGGAGCTGAACGCCACCGGAGTGGTGAGTCCCGACGTCTCGCGGCAGGTGCCGGTGCCGTCGCTCGCCACCGGGCGCATCGTGGAAATCGACGCCCGGCTGGGCGATGAAGTCAAAAAGGGCCAGCTCCTTTTCAAAGTGCGCAGCACGGACATCTCGGGAGCGTTTTCCGACTACCGCCAGGCCGTCAAGAACGCGCAATTGACCAAGATTCAGCTCGACCGCGCCAACATCCTGTTCGATAATGGCGCGACTTCCAAGAGCGCTCAGGAAATCGCCCAGAACGCCGCCGACGACGCCCTGGTGGTCCTCGAGACCGCTAAGGAACGTCTTCAATTGCTCGGCGCCGATCCCGACCATCCCACCAGCATCGTGGAAGTTTTCGCGCCGGTATCGGGGACCATTACGGATCAGCAAATCACCGACCAATCGGGCGTCCAGGCGCTGACCCCGCCGAACCCGTTCACCATTTCCGACATGTCGCGAGTCTGGATCGTCTGCGATGTGTGGGAGAACAACATGGCGCAGGTTCACATCGGCGAGTATGCGGACATCCATCTGGCCGCCTATCCGGAGCGCGTCCTCAAAGCGCGAATCAGCAACATCCTACCCATCATGGACCCCAACATTCGCACCGCCAAGGTCCGCCTGGAAGTGGAGAATCCCGGCCTCATGCGGGTAGGGATGTTCGTCACTGCGACGTTTCACGGCGAAACCAGGGAACGCCGCGCCACCGTGCCGGCCACCGCCATTCTGCACCTCCACGACCGCGAGTGGGTTTACGCGCCGCTGGGAAATGGCCGTTTCCGGCGCCAGGAAATAGTCGCCGGGAGCATGCTCCCCGGCGACGTGCAGGAGGTGGTTTCGGGCCTGAAGCCCGGCGACCGGGTGGTTGCGGGCGCACTCGTCTTCCAGAACACGGTGGAGCAATAAGCGATGATTCGCCGAGTGGTCGACTTCGCCCTAAACAAACGCCCCTTTGTTTTGGCTTTCGCGCTCCTCCTGGTGGCCACCGGGATCTTCGCGTTTCACGCTCTTCCCATCGAGGCCTATCCCGACGTCGCCGATAATTACGTCGAGGTCATCGCCCAGTGGCCGGGAATCTCCGCCGAACAAATGGAGCAGCAGGTCACCATTCCGCTCGAGATCGCGATGAACGGCATCCCGGGCGTGACCCATTTGCGCTCGTTTTCGCTGTTCGGTCTCTCCGACGTGAGGCTCATTTTCGACGACGCGGAAGAGAATTTCAAGAACCGCGAGCGGAGCCTCGAGCGGCTTTCGCAGGTCACTCTTCCGGCCGGCGTTGTGCCGCAACTGGGCACCGACTGGAGTCCCGCCGCCTTGATTTATGTCTACACCCTGCACAGCTCCAATCCAGCCTACGATCCCATGGAGTTGAAATCCATCGAAGACTGGGTGGTGGAGAAGAATTTCAAGTCCGTTCCCAACATCGTGGATGTCCAGAGTTTCGGCGGCCCCACTCGCGAATACCAGGTTCGCGTGGACCCCGACAAGCTGATCGCTTACGGGCTCAGCATCGGCCAGGTGGAGCAACAACTCGCCAATAACAACGCCAACGCCGGCGGCAGCTTCATCGAAGCCGGTCAGCAGCAGGTCAACGTCCGGGAAGTCGGTCTGGTCCGGAACGTTCACGATATCGAGAACACCGTGATTCTGGCCAAGAACGGCACTCCGCTCCATATCGGGGATATCGCCGAAGTCTTGCAAGGCCCCAAGATACGCCTCGGCCAGGTTGGCCGGTCGACCCGGCTGGCGGACGGACGGCTCATCGACGACGGCGACGTGGTAATGGGCACCCTGCCCCTGCGAAAAGACGCCGACGCGGACGGGGCGTTGCAGGGCGTCCACAAGAAAGTCGCCGAGCTGAACGACCACATCCTGCCCGCCGGCGTGAAGGTCGTCCCGGTCCGCGATCGCAGCGACCTGGTACGCTACACCACGCATACCGTGCTGCACAACCTGTCGGAGGGCGTCGTCCTGGTCACCATTATTCTGATCCTGTTCGTGGGAAATGTGCGCGCCGCCCTCATCGTCGCCATGACCATTCCGTTTTCCCTGTTGTTCGCCTCCATTTGCCTGGACCTCAGGCACGTTCCTGCCAACCTCTTATCGCTGGGAGCTTTGGATTTCGGGATGGTGGTGGATGGAACCGTGGTCATGGTCGAGAATATTGTCCGGCATCTAGGTCAGCGCGAAGGGGCATCGAAAACGGTCCCGGACCGGATTCGGGCCGCCGCACACGAGGTGCAGAGGCCGGTATTCTACGCGATTACCATTATCATCACCGCCTATCTGCCCATCTTCACGCTTCAGCGGGTGGAAGGCAGGCTCTTCCGGCCCATGGCCTGGACCGTGGCGTTCGCGCTCCTGGGCGCGGTGATATTCTCGATGACCATCGCACCGGTCCTGGCAAGTATCTTCTTTCGCAAAGGGACGCGCGAATGGCGGAATCCGGTGCTGGTCTGGATTACCAGCCTGTATCGACATTCCGTCACCTGGATGGTTCGTCACCGTTGGGCGATGGTTGCGATCTGCGCGGCCGCGGTGTGTTGCAGCCTCTGGCTGATGCAAGGGGAGAGGATCGGATCGGAATTTCTGCCGCACCTGGACGAAGGCGCGTTGTGGGTGCGTGGCACGCTGGCGCCCAGCACCGGACCCACGGAAGGCATCCGGCTCTCGAATCAGGCTCGAATCGTTCTGTGTTCGTTTCCCGAGGCGACCCAATGCACCAGTCAAACGGGGCGTCCGGACGACGGCGAGGACACCACCGGTTTCTTTAACACGGAGTACTTCGTCGATCTGAAGCCCAGAGAGCAGTGGCGCCCGGTGTTCCACCAGAACAAAGAAGAGCTCATCGCAGCCATGGACCGCGAGTTGGAGAAGCTGCCGGGAGCAGGATGGGGGTTTTCCCAGCCCATCGCCGACGACGTGGAAGAAGCCATCAGCGGGGTCAAAGGACAGCTCGCCACCAAGATCTATGGCGAGGATCTGCGCGTTCTCGAGGACAAAGCCAGGCAGATCGCCGCTGTCATGGGTACGGTCAGGGGAATCGCCGACCTGGGAGTTTTTCGAGTTACCGGCCAGCCTAACGACAACTTTGTGGTGGATCGTGAGGCAGCCGCGCGCTATCAAATTAATGTCGCGGATATTCAGGACGCCGTTAATACCGCCGTGGGAGGGAACGCTCTCACTCAGGTATTGCAAGGCGAGGCGCGCTACGACCTCGTGATGCGCTATCTCCCCCGGTTCCGCAACACCAAAGAGGCCATCGAGAACATTCGGCTGCTGGCGCCGACCGGGGAGCGGGTTTCGCTCGGCCAGCTCTGTAAGCTCGAAGAGCGGGACGAAGGCTCCGAGATCTATCGGGAATCGAACGAGCGGTATGTTCCCATCAAGTACAGCGTCCGCGGCCGCGACCTGGGCGGCGCCGTCGATGAGGCCATGCGGAAGGTGAGCAAGCAGGTTCAGCTTCCGCGTGGCTATCACATTAACTGGGAAGGCGAATACGAGAGTCAGAAAAGATCCCAGGCGCGGCTGGCGATTATCGTTCCCTTGACCGTTTTCTTTATCTTCATGATTATCTACGGAGCCTTCGGTTCCGCCAAGTGGGCGTCATTGAACCTGGTCAATCTGGGCGTCGCGCCCCTCGGAGGTCTGCTGGCGCTGTACGTTACGGGCACGCACTTCAGCGTCTCTTCGGGCGTCGGCTTCCTGGCCTTGTTCGGCGTTTGTGTTCAGACCGGCGTGATCATGATCGAGTACATCAATCAATTGCGCGCGCGCGGGCTTTCCGTCGAGGAAGCGGCCATTCAGGGGGCCGTGAGACGGCTCCGGCCGATCATGATGACCATGTTGGTAGCCACGCTCGGCCTGTTACCCGCGGCCATGTCTCATGCCATCGGCTCGGACTCGCAGCGGCCGTTCGCCATTGTCATCGTTGGCGGTTTGATCGTAGACTTGATGATGAGCACCTTCCTGCTGCCGACGTTCTATGTCTGGTGGGCGCGCCCCACCGACCGTCTGCCGGTGGCGGAAGAGGCGAGGGGATAGCAAGCCATATGAAGCGAACACTGATGGTGCTTTTGGGGTTCGTTTGTCTGCTCTTCGCGGACGACGAAGTCAAGCAGAAGGTGCAGGTAACCCATACCGAAACGGTGGCATTGCCCGCGGGAGGCCAGCTTCGGTTGGTCAATTCCATCGGCGAGCTTACGGTCGAGGGGTGGGACAGGCCCGATGTCGAGATCACCACCATCCGATCGACGTCCGCCGAATACGCATCACGGGACCGCGAAAAGGCGTCCCGCGAGTTGGACAGGGTTAAGGTTTCGGTGGCGCCCCAAGGCGCGGACCTCGTCATCACCACGGTTTACCCCCGGCGCCGGCGCCTGTCGCCCGCTCGCTTGCTGGGACCGGCCACCGGCTTCGACCTGGAGTACCGCATCAAGGCTCCCAGGACCGCCGCGCTGGCGGTGGATCACGCCACGGGCGAGGTGCACGTCACCGATATGACGGCCGACATCCGCGCCACCGTCCGTGACGGATTGATCACCCTGAACCTCCCTCAGGCAGGCCTTTACGATATCGACGCGAAAAGCAAGATCGGTGAGGTGATATCCGAGTTCCCAGGGCACAGGGAACGCAAGCGGCTGTTCGGCCATCAGTTCTTCCAGGGAACACCGGCCCCGCACAAGCTATACCTGAGAGTCGGCTTCGGAGACATCATCATCTTCAAGATTCAGTAGCCGCCAGTGGGATAAGGCTCCCGCCTTGTCAATCCGAGAAGTGGGATAAGGCTCCCGCCTTGTCAATCCGAGAAGTGGGATAAGGCTCCCGCCTTGTCAACGAGTGGGATAAGGCTCCCGCCGTGTCAATCCGAGCATAGCTCGGACATTTGTCTGAGCGCTGACCGGGTTCCACTATCAAAGCCATCCGGCATCACGGCGGAAAAGCCGAGGCCCAAGAACATGCGCGGGCATCCGGAATTGTGCGCTGCGGCACATGCGCGGATTGCGGAGATTCCGGCCCCGAAGGAGGATGAGGTATGAGTCTGGCCGACAAGCACTGTGTTCCCTGCCGGGGAGGCGTACCACCTCTTCAGGGCGAGGAATTGGAGAAGCTGAAGAACCAAGCCCCCGGTTGGGAGGTGGTCGAGGGTCATCACCTGGCTCGCAACTTCACCTTCCCGGATTTCCGCACGGCGCTCGATTTCGTGAACCGCGTCGGCGCCGTGGCCGAGGAGGAGGGACACCATCCCGACCTGTGCCTCTCCTGGGGCAAAGTGGATATCCGGACCTGGACCCACAAGATCGACGGATTGACGGAAAGCGACTTTATTCTTGCGGCCAAAATCGACCGGCTGCATTCATAGAAAGTGGAGAATCGTACGTGTTAGGCGTTGGCGAAAAATTCCCCTCCTTTTCCCTGCAGGCTACCGTGAGCCTCGAGCAGGGCAAGACGTTCCAGAAGATCACGGACAAGAGTTTCCACGGAAAGTGGAAGGTTTATTTCTTCTGGCCCAAGGATTTTACGTTTGTCTGTCCCACCGAGATCGCGGCCTTCGGTAAGCTCAATCGGGAGTTCCAGGATCGCGACGCGCAGGTTCTCGGTGGCAGCACCGACTCGGAGTTTGTGCACCTGGCCTGGCGGGAACATCATCCCGATTTGAAGAACCTGCCTTTCCCCATGCTGGCGGATATCAAGCGCGAGCTTTGCGCCTCGTTGAGCATTCTCGATCCAAGCGAAGGCGTGGCCCAGCGCGCCACCTTTGTTGTGGATCCCCAGGACACCATCCGCTTCGTCGCGGTGAACGACCTTTCGGTGGGGCGCAACCCGCAGGAGGTCATGCGCGTGCTCGATGCCCTCCAGACGGACGAGCTCTGCCCCTGCAACTGGCACAAGGGCGAAGCCGTCCTCAAGGCCGCCGTATAACCAGGGAACGCCAATCTCCGGATTGGCGTTTTACCCATGAGCGCGCGCGGCCCGTACCACACCGATATGACACTCGAACAACTTCTCGAAACCTGCCCGGACTACGCCAAGGACTTGAAGCTGAACATGTCCAGCGTACTGCGGCAGGCCGAACTCACCGAACGGCAAACCTGGGGAACGGCGGTGTGTTCGGCCATCGCCGCGCGCAACTCCCGGCTTACCGAAGCGGTGCTGGCGGAAGCCTCGCTGCATCTCGGAGCTCCCGCCCTGTTCGCCGCCCAGGCGGCCGCTGCCATCATGGGGATGAACAATGTGTTCTATCGCTTCCGCCACCTGAGCGGGAACCCCGGGTATGCCGCCATTCCGGCCCGTCTCCGCATGCAGGCGATCCGGACGCACGGCTCCGATCCGGTGGATTTCGAGCTCTGGTGCCTGGCGGTTTCCGCCATCAACGCCTGCGCCGCGTGTATCGAGGCCCACCAGGGCGTCCTGCGCGAAAAAGGCGTTACGGAGGAGACCATCCTGGCGGCCATACGCATTGCCTCCACCATTCAGGCGCTGGCAACCGTGCTGGACGCGGGGCGCGCGTAAGGCCCTCTCCTATTGGCCGGACGCCGGTTCGGGTTGTTTTTTCAGATCCCGGTCGATGCGGCTCACGTAATCGATGGTCTCGGGGAAGGGCGGCACGCCGTGGTATCGATCCACCGCTTCAGGGCCGGCGTTGTAGGCCGCCAGCGCATGCCACAACCGGTTGTCGTAGCGCGTCAGCAGGTCGCGCAAGTAACGCGCGGCGGCATCCACGTTCTGCCGCGGATCGTACGGATCGGCTCCCAGCGCCTGGGCGGTGGAGGGCATCAACTGCATCAACCCGATGGCGCCTTTGGGAGAAACGGCCCGCGGCTGGAAGGCCGATTCGGCGGCCATGACGCTGCGCACCAATTGGCGCGGCAGCCCGTAGCGGTCCGCCGCGGCGTCCGCCAGGCTGGCGGGAGTAACGGGCGCCGGCGGCAGCGGAACGGCAGGCGCCGCGGCTGCGGGGGCGGGCGCCTGGGCGGGAGGCACATACTCCTCCGCTTCATACCCAACCACCTGCGTGGCATCCACTTCAACGCACGCGCCGCCCAGGAACAACCGCACCCCGGTCTCGCCGGTCTCGTGGCGATCCACGCGCATCCGCGAGCCGCTGCTGAACATCACGTACTCACCCGCGGAAGCGCCGGCCGTCAATAACAACAACAGTGCCAGGAAACGCATCGACTCTATCATTGTGACGCATTTGGGCGTCCAGGCGTGCAGTCCATCCGCAGCGAGGCTTCCGTTCGCGGTTCGGGTCCAGGCGCCGCCGCTTTCGGAGCGTAGTACTTTTCCACATCTTAGTGGCGCGGTGCTGCGGGCCTATTGGAAGGGATCGGGCAATCCGATCTGTTATCTTGAAGAGAGTTTTCTCATATGCCGTTTTATATTCAGCCCATCCGAGAGCTCCTCGTGCGACCGGCGTTACCCGAAGCGCTTTCGCGCATGACCGAGCTGGCGAACAACGTGCTCTGGAGCTGGGAGCCCATCGTGCGGGCGCTGTTCCGCCGCCTGGACCCGGCCTTGTGGCGGGAATGTGGCTACAACCCTGTGCTGATGCTGGGCCGCATTCCCCAGGCCACCCTGCAAAGGCACGCCGCCGACCCTCGCTACCTGGCTCTCTACCGGATGGCCTGCGAAACGTACGATTCGCGCGTCCGCAAAGGCGCCCCGCCCGCCGACGGGAAGCTGGTGGCTTACTTTTCCGCCGAGTACGGCCTCTCGGAGTGCCTGCCCGTCTATTCGGGCGGGCTCGGGATTCTCTCGGGAGACCATCTGAAGTCTTCAAGCGACCAGGACTACCCCCTGGTGGGTCTGGGCCTGCTCTACCAGCAGGGCTATTTCCGGCAGGTGCTCAACCCCGATGGCTGGCAGCAGGAACGCTACCCCGTGAACGACTTCTACACCCTGCCCATCGCGCCCGTGAAGGACGCCGCCGGCCAGGATTTGAAAGTCACGGTCAAACTTCCCACCGGCAACGTTCAGATCCAGGTGTGGAAACTCTATGTCGGCCGCATCACGTTGTATCTGCTGGATACCAACATTCCCGAGAACCCGCTGCCCCAAGACCGGGATATTACCGATTCGCTTTACGGCGGCGACAACGATACCCGCATCCGGCAGGAGATCGTGCTGGGCATCGGCGGTGTGCGGGCCTTGACCGCCATGGGACTAAGGCCCACGGTGTTCCACATGAACGAGGGGCATTCCGCATTCTTGGCGCTCGAGCAGATTCGCGTGCTCATGCGCGATGAGCGGCTGAACTTCGATGAGGCGCTGGAGGCGGCCCGCGCCAGCAACGTCTTCACGACCCACACGCCCGTTCCCGCGGGAATCGACCTGTTCGACGCCGGCATGATGTATCACTATTTTTCGGAGTACTGCGCGGAGACGGGAGTCGACTTTCAGCACTTGATGGCCCTCGGACGGCGTAACATTTACGATCGCGGCGAACCGTTTTCCATGGCCGTCCTGGCGCTCAACACCTCGGCCTACCGCAACGCCGTGAGCCGCTTGCACCGGCAGGTTTCGCAGGAGATGTTCAACGATCTCTGGCCGCAGCTTCCGCTCTGGGAAGTCCCCATCACTTCCATAACGAATGGGGTCCACATTCCGAGCTGGATCAACGGCGACCTGGGTTCGCTGTACGACCAGTACCTTCAGCCCGACTGGCGCGAGCGTTTCAACGACCCCGGCATCTGGGAGCAGGTGAAGGACATCCCGGATGAAGAGTTGATCGAGGCGCACCGGCGCCGCAAGCGCCGGCTGATCGGCTTCGTGCGCGTCCGCCAGACCGCCTCGGCGCAGCGGCGCCAGGCATCGGCCGCGGAGGTCCGCCGCGCCGGGGAGGTGCTGGACCCCAACGCCTTCACCATCGGTTTCGCGCGCCGGTTCGCCACTTACAAGCGGGCCACCCTGATTTTTCGCGATGTCGAGCGCCTCAAACGCATTCTGCTGAACAAGGAGATGCCGGTACAGATCGTCATCGCCGGCAAGGCGCATCCCAAGGACCAGCCGGGGAAGAGCTACATTCGCGACGTAGTGCAGCTTTCGCGCGACCCCGACCTGTGGCGTCACGTGGTTTTCGTGGAAGACTACGACATGAAGGTGGGCCGCGAGCTGGTGCAGGGAGTGGACCTGTGGCTCAACAACCCGCGCCGCGGCGAGGAGGCGTGCGGCACCAGCGGCATGAAGGCGGCCATCAACGGCGTGCTCAACCTGAGCAGTCTCGATGGCTGGTTCGACGAGGCCTACGAACTGTCCGGAGGCTGGGCCATCGGCGAGCGGGAGCCGTATTCGGAAGATCAGGACGCTCTGCACGCCAGCGCCATTTACTACCTGCTGGAAAACGAGATCGTGCCCATGTTCTACGAGCGCCGCGAACAGACGCCGCGCGAGTGGATCCGCCGCGTGAAGCAGTCGCTGATGTACATCAGCCCCGGTTTCGATTGCCGCCGCATGGTGCGCGAGTACATGACCGAGTTGTATCAGCCGGCGCACACGCAGCACACGCGCCTGGTGGAAGGGAACTATGCGGCCGTGCGCGAGGAAACGCGCTGGAATCTCCGCATCCGCGAGGTTTGGGACCGCGTGCAGTTCGTGGAGGCCGGACCGGCCCTGGCGGGTCCGGTGGTCAGCGGCAGGCCGGCGCCGGTACGGACGGCCATTGACCTTGCCGGCTTGAAACCCGAGGACGTGCGGGTGGAGCTGGTGATCGGCCGGATAGACAGCGATGGGCGCCTCGAGGATACCGAGATGATGATTCTGCCGCCGCTCGAGCAGCAGGGCTCCGTCACGGTGTTCGGCAAAGACGTGGCGCCCGAACGAACCGGGCGGCTGGGCTACGCCCTGCGGGTCAGCCCCAATCATTTTGCGGATCCCCTGACGCGTCCACGCAGCAGCCTGCTGAAGTGGAGTTTGGTGGGCTAGTGTAGTGTCCAGGAATTAACTATACAGTGGGGCAGGCCGTCGTTTTTTCTGTGGCCTGCCAACGCAGACGACGAAAAACGATCATCTGCGCCACCAAACCCGTGGACGGTCCTGTCCAGTTATTTCTTGGACACTGCACTAGCGCCAATACTGTTCACTTAATCGCTGCTCGCTTCCGTGGCGCAGCCTCTCAGGCTGCCGCGTCGAGACTCTTCTCGACGCTTGGTGGCGGACCGAGCGCCAGACTCGACACGAGTGTCGAGTCGGCAGGCTGAGAGCCTGCGCCACGGAGGAGCCGACGTGCTAAGTGAATAGCATTGGGGCTAAGCGCTTGTCGCGTAATAACCATCCCAACCGCTCCCTGACGGTCGCCGCTCGCCAGGCTCCTAACGAGCCGCGACCGTCAGGGAGCGGTTGCCGCAGTTGGACTGGTTATTTCCTGTCGGGCCCTAACGCCTTTGTCGTCGGCTCGGGCTCCGTCGAGTCCCGGGATTCTCCGCGCCGTCTCCGCGTCTCCGCGGTGAATGGAGACTCACGGCCCACCGCCCAGGCTGGATGCTCCGCCGTAAATGGAGCTCGCGGCCACCCCCGGCGCATCGCCGCGCGGACCGGCCACATGCTACTCTCAAATTTCAAAATCCCACCTACACGAGCCTGATATGTCTTACTCCTCAATTCGCGATCTCGATCTGAACGGGAAACGGGTCTTCATCCGAGTGGATTTCAATGTCCCGCTGCAAAAGAACGAAGCGGGCGCCATGGAAATCACCAGCGACAAGCGCATCAAAGCGTCGCTGCCCACCATTCAATACGCGCTCGACCACGGCGCCGGCGTGATTCTGGCCTCGCACCTGGGCCGCCCCAAGGGCAAGCCCAATCCGGAGATGAGCCTCAAGCCGGTGGCTGCCCGTCTCCAGGAGCTGCTCGGCCGGCCGGTCAAGATGGCCCCCGATTGCATCGGGCCGGATGTGGAAGCCATGAAGCCCGCGCCCGGCGAGGTGCTGCTGCTCGAGAACCTGCGCTACCACCCCGAAGAAGAGAAGAACGATCCGGCCTTCGCCAAACAACTGGCCTCGCTATGCGACGTCTACGTGAACGATGCGTTCGGTTCCGCGCACCGCGCCCACGCCTCCACCGAAGGCATGATCCGCTTCGTGCCCGCGGCCGGCGCCGGCCTGCTCATGGAGCGGGAGCTGAAATACCTGGGCATGGCCGTCACCAATCCCACCCGGCCGTGCGTGGCCATCCTCGGCGGGGCCAAGGTTTCCGACAAGATCGAAGTCATTCGGAATCTCGGCAAGGTTGTGGACCGCCTGCTCATCGGGGGCGCCATGGCCTACACCTTCCTCCAGGCGCAGGGCAAGCCCACCGGCAATTCGCTGGTGGAGGCGGATAAGGTGGACCTGGCCAAGAAGCTGCTCGCCGAGCTGGGCGACAAGCTCCTGCTGCCCTCCGATCACGTGGTGGTGTCCGAAATCGCGGCCGGCGCGGAAAACCAGGTGGTGGATACGATTCCCGATGGCAAGATCGGCGTCGATATCGGCCCCCGGACCATCGCCGAGTACGCCCAAGTCGTCGCCGGCGCCAAGACCGTCATCTGGAACGGTCCCATGGGGATCTTCGAGAAGCCTCCGTTCGATAAAGGCACAGTGGCTCTCGCCAGGGCCGTGGCGGATTCCGGCGCGGTCTCCGTGGTGGGCGGCGGCGATTCCGAAAAGGCCATCAAAGCCGCCGGCGTGACCGGCAAAATCACCCACGTCTCCACCGGCGGCGGAGCCTCGCTGGAATTCCTGGCGGGGATCGAGCTTCCCGGCGTGGCCGCTCTCAATCGTTAGGCCGCCGAGCCGTCCCGGGATGTGGGGCCAAGCCCGAAGGCTCCCCGCATCGGCGGCCTGCCTTGCGTACATGTACGCTCAGGCGCCTGCTCCACAAGCCTGCACGCTACAATCGAGGTTTGCATCCCCTACCTCAGATCATTGTCTTGGATGCGGGCGGCCAGTACTGCCACCTGATCGCGCGCAAAGCGCGGGACTTGGGCGTGTACGCCGAGGTTCGCGCCAGCGATACGCCGGCGGCCGAGATGCAGTTCGCCCGCGGCATCGTCATTTCGGGCGGACCGGGCAGCGTGTACGACGCCGGCTGCCCCACGGTCGATCCCGCCATCTTCTCCTCCGGGCCGGCCGTGCTGGGCATCTGCTACGGGCAGCAGCTCATGGCTCAGCTTCTGGGCGGCGAAGTGCGAAAAGGCGAGAAGGGCGAGTACGGCCTGGCCACCCTCGAGTTGGACGACGCGCGCGACCCCATGTTCGCCGGCTTGGCGGGCCGGCAGCAGGTATGGGCCAGCCACCGGGATACGGTGGTCGGCCTGCCGGCGGGTTTCGCCACCGTGGGACGCACGGAGACGTGCCCCATAGCCGCCATGGCCGCCCCCGAAAAGCGGCTCTACAGCGTGCAGTTTCATCCCGAGGTGGCGCACACCGAGCGCGGCCGGGAATACCTTTCCCATTTCCTCTTCCGGGTGTGCGACTGCCATAAGGATTGGGACCCGCGCCATCGCGCGCCTCTGCTGGAGCAGGAGATCCGCGAGTGCGTGGGCGGCCGCAGCGTGTTCTTCTTCGTAAGCGGGGGGGTGGATTCGAGCGTGGCCTTTGCCCTGTGCCGCCGCGCGCTGGGCGAAAGCCGCGTGCGCGGCGTGTACGTGGATACCGGCCTGATGCGCGAAGGGGAGACGGACTACATAAGGCGCCTGGGCGGGATCGCCGTGGAACACGCCGAGCGCCAGTTTCTAAACGCGCTGGCCGGCGTCACCGATCCCGAACAGAAGCGCCACATCATCGGCGAGGAATTTGTGCGCGTCCAGGAGCGCATCATCGAAGAGCGGAGCCTGGAGGACGAGCGCTGGATACTGGGGCAAGGAACCATCTACCCGGACACCATCGAGTCCGGTGGCACGGCCAACGCGGCGGTCATCAAAACGCACCATAACCGGGTGGCCGGGATCCAGAAGCTGATCGCCGGCGGGCGCATTGTGGAGCCGCTGAAATCGTTCTATAAGGATGAAGTGCGCGAGGTGGGCCGCGAGTTGGAGCTGCCCGCCGATCTGCTGGAGCGGCACCCTTTCCCGGGGCCGGGGCTGGCCATCCGGCGCCTCTGCGCGGAACTCGACGCGCCGGTGCGCGCCACCGCGGACGGGTACATGATCCCCGTGAATTCGGTGGGCGTGCAGGGCGATTCGCGCACCTATGCGCCGGTGCTGGCCATCGATCAGCCGGACCACGCGCGGGCCACCGAGGCCATCAACCGGCTCTCCGGCGTAAACCGGGTGATCGCCTGCGTGGCGGCCCACGCGCCGGTTTCCCAAATGCAGGTGAGCGCCTGCTCGCTCACCACCGAGGGCGTGGCGCGCCTGCGCCGGGCCGATGCCACCGTGCGGCGCCTCTCCCACGAAAACGGCTTCGACCACCAGGTGTGGCAGTTTCCCGTGATTCTGATTCCGCTGGGCACGGGGAGCGATGCGCCCGATTCGGTGGTGCTTCGGCCGGTGGATTCGGTGGACGGGATGACCGCCCGCTCGGTCGAGATCCCCCCGCCGCTGCTGCGGAAGATGTGCGCCGAGTTACTGCAACAGGAGGGCATCGCCGGCGTCTTCGTGGATTTGACGCACAAGCCGCCGGGCACCATCGAGTGGGAATAAGGTAACGGCGAGGGCGTCCTGGACTGCGAAAAGGCGCGCAAACCACTCCAGCCGGCTTCTCCTTGGGGTGTTCTCCGCGACTCCGCGTCTGCGCGTCAAATTCTTCGCCGCGCTTACACCATCAGACCGGTGACCGCGATCGCCACGCCCACGATTCCGGCTACGATGCCGATTATGGGGAACATGCGCTTGCGCGAGATGAAATACAGCGAGCTCAGCACCAGCCCGATCTCGAGCAGCCCTTCGCCCACGTCGTAACGCAGGGCGCGGTGCTCGGCGGATTCGGCCGAGCCGTCGTCCCGCTCCGCTTCTTCCTGGATCTTGCGGCCGCGCGCTTCGTAGTCCTTCTCCTGCGCGACGTAATCGGCAACCAGCTTTTCGGTGGTGGCGCCCTTGGCTCCCAGCGCCCCGATGATGCTCTGCCCGAGTTCCAGGTTGTGGTACTTCACGCGCGTGGACTGGTAATGCGCCCACGCGTCGTTGGCCGCCGATTTTTGCATGATGGCCTCCGTGTGGGTGCGGTGCGAGACAATTGTCACGATGGCCAGAGCCACCGCCAGCAGGGCCGCCAGGACGCCGACCCGCTGTCCCATCGGATCGACATTGTGCCCGCCTTCATGATGAATTTCGAGTTCGGCCATAGGTAGGTATCCCGTATTATAAACTAGTGGCCGAGGACGAGAGGTTCATGCGCGAGGCGCTGCGGCTGGCCGGCGAGGCCCGCGGCGAGGAAGCCCCGGTGGGCGCGCTGGTGGTAATCGGCGGGGAAATCGCCGGCCGCGGGTGGAACTCGCCCATCGCCCGCGTGGACCCCACCGCGCACGCCGAAATCCTGGCCTTGCGCGAGGCCGCCGTCTACACCGGCAACTATCGCCTGCCTGGGGCCACCCTCTACTCCACGCTCGAGCCGTGCGTGATGTGCGCCGGCGCGCTGGTGGCCGCGCGCGTCGGCCGCCTGGTGTTCGGCGCGCGCGACCTGCGCTTCGGCGGCGTGCGCAGCACGTTCCGCCTGGCCGATTCCGACAAGCTCAACCACCAGATGGAAATCGTCGAAGGCGTCCTGGCGGTCGAGTGCGTCAATCTGCTCCGCGATTTCTTCGCCGCGCGCCGCAAGAAACCATGTCCTTTTGACGAACCCCGGAGGGGTGAAAGAGAATAGCCCATGGCGCAAGCCATGGGTCGAGCCGAGTTTCCCTCAAAGCCCCGTCAGGGGCGAAAGAACCAGCCTGAACACAAGGCCATAAGCCAGGCGGCGCGCCCGCCCTCTACTGGCCTATCCTGGCCACCGTGTGGACGGTGAGTTCCACGTGGTCGTCCACCCGCAAAACAAACGTGCTCGGGTTCTTCATGCCCCATTTCACATAGGGGACGCTGAACGTGGCGGTGGCCTCGTACTCCGCCGCCGTGGCATGGACCTCGAGTGGAACCAGCATCTCATGGCGCTCGCCGTGTATCTCAAACCAGCCGTGAACCTGCACTTTCGAGACGCCCTGCCCGGCCACCGCGCCCTCCACCCGATCGGGCTGGAACACGATGCGGGGAAAACGGGCGCTCTCCAGCACGCTAGCGTGCATTTTCTTGTCGCGCGAGTCGTTGCCGGTCCGGCCGCTGGCGGCCTCCACCACCAGCTCGCCCGCGGCGCGGCCGGTGGCCGGGTCGAAGCTCATGCGCCCGCTGGCGAGATGAAAGGTCCCGTGGACCTTATGGAGCACAGCCCCGAGGGTGAACTCCACCGTGGTCCGCGCGGGATCCACTTGCAGCGTCCTGTCCTGGGCGCAGATGGCGGAGGGATCGAGAACCGCCGCGAGTAAAGCCAGAGACGGAAATCGCAACGCATTTCTCATACGGTCACCACGCTCCAACCGCTCGCGCGCTCACTCGTTGGCTCTCCCGGCATTGAGCCGCGCCAGTTCCTGGGGGTAGAGCGGGTTGTCCGGATACTCCTTGGTCAGGGCCGTCAGGATCTCCCGCGCGCGGTTCACATCGTGCTCGCGCAAGGCCACCACACCGAGCAGCAGGCGCGCGAACGGGGCCAGATACCTGCCCTTCTCGGCGGTGAGCTTCAATTTGGCGATGCCCGCCTGGCGGTCCGTTTCACCGCCCGCGATCTTCAGGAACCAGCGCACAAAAAGCGGCTTGATGCTGAGCATGTAGTTTTCCACGCCCACCGCCAGCCATGCGTCGTAACACTGGGGATTGACGGCCAGCAACCGCTCCGCCTGCTGGCGGGAGGCCTTCATCTCCTTGAAGGACATCATGTACCGCTTTTCGATGAGCGCCGTGTAATCGCTTCGCAGCCCGCCCGCCAGCAGCGCCGCGAACATGGAGTTGGGGCTCTGGGGAGAGCGGGCGGAGAGCTTCAGGGCCGTGTCGAGCGCGGCCTCGAACTTCCGCTTCACCACCGGATCGGGCGTGAGCTTGTGATCGGTGATGAAGTGCTGATCGTGGATGAAGAACTCGGATTCCAAAATGTGCAGGCGGCCGAACTCGGAGAACAGGTAGGCCGCGCCGTCGGAGACGAAGCCCATCGGATCGTCCGGGTGCTGGCGCTGCCAATCCTCGAAGGTCCGGTGCGCTTCGGAAAATTGCAGATCGTACATCTGGCGGTAGCCCTCGTCCAACTGCGTGGGCTGCGCGCCGCACAGGGCGGAGCAGAATACCGGAAGGGCGAGCCATGCGAAACGAGGCATGCGGTCAGTGGGCGGAGGCGCGGCGCGCCATCCCTGGGGCCTCGCTCCGCGAGCGAGTGGAAACATGCGCGAGCGCCACGACTTCGCGCATGGCCGCGACGAATTCGTCCGGTGGGGCCTCTGGGATCGCCGGCCGCGGGGCGGGTTTCGGAACCATAAGATTATTACCGCACATTTGGGTGAGGATATTCCCATCGCCAGACGCGTGGGGCCGGGATTTCATCCGCCGCAGGCTTTCCAGCCGGCGTTCTTCCTTCTCTCCGGGCGCCCATCGAAGACTCGTTTACCGCCAGTGACGGGCCGCGCGCGAAACCCGTTGCGCCGGTTTCTTGCGGTAACGTAGATTCATGGACTACGTCAGGCTGGGATCGACCGGGCTCAAGGTGTCCCGCATCTGCCTCGGGACCATGACCTACGGATCGAAAAAATGGCGCGAATGGGTTCTCGAAGAGGATGAAAGCCGCCCCTTCATCCGGCGCGCGCTCGAATTGGGAATCAATTTCTTCGACACCGCGGACATGTATTCGCTGGGCGTGAGCGAAGAGATTCTGGGCCGCGCCCTCAAGGATTTCGGGCCGGGCCGCGACCGCGTGGTGGTGGCCACCAAGGTGTTCAACCCCATGGGGGACGACCCCAACCAGCGGGGCCTCTCGCGCAAGCACATCATGCATGCCATCGACGACAGCCTGACCCGCCTGGACATGGACTACGTGGATCTCTACTATATCCACCGCTTCGATTACGAGACGCCCGTCGAGGAGACCCTGGAAGCCCTGGACGACGTGGTGAAGTCCGGCAAGGCCCTCTACATCGGAGCGTCTTCCATGTTCGCCTGGCAGTTCGCGAAGCTGCTGTACAAAGCCGGCGAGATGGGTTTGACGCGCTTCGTGGCCATGCAGAATCACTACAACCTGGTCTACCGCGAAGAAGAGCGCGAAATGCTGCCGCTGTGCCGGGCGGAGGGCATGGCGGTGGTTCCCTGGAGCCCGCTGGCGCGCGGCTTCGTGACCGGCGGCCGCCGCCGCGAGGATTACGGCGACACGCTGCGGGCCCGGACCGATGCCTACGCCCAAGGCCTCTATTACCAGCCATCCGATTTCGAGGTGGTGGAGCGCATCACCGAGGTGGCCCGCGGGCGTGGAATATCGAACGCCCAGGTGGCCCTGGCATGGGTGTTGCAGCAGCCCGGGATCACGGCCCCCATCGTGGGGGCCAGCAGGACCGGCCACCTGGACGATGCCGTGGCCGCCCTGAGCGTCACCCTGGACGACGCGGAGCTCAAGTCGCTGGCGGAGCCCTATCGCCCGCACCCCATATTGGGGCATTCGTAGAGCAGGCTTGCAGCCTGCCATGCCGGCATCCTTGCCGGCATTCTTCATCGCCGAGGCCTTGACCCCACCACAACCCAGGTGGGTGTGCTCCTTCGCACGCTATAATCGTCTGTTACCGTTCTACCCGATAAGAATTTCGGAGGAATTCCCGAGCTTGCCTGAACTCCGTAAGGACCCTGTGACCGGGCGATGGGTCATCATCGCCACGGACCGCGCCAAGCGCCCCAACGACTTCGTTCGCCAGCCCGTGCCGTTCCCCACCGCGCGCATCTGCCCGTTCGACTACGGAAACGAACAAAAGACGCCGCCGGAGATTCTGGCCTATCGGAACAGCGGCGGCCGCGACCAGCCCGGATGGCGCGTGCGCGTGGTGCCCAGCAAGTTTCCCGCCCTCGGCATCGAAGGCGAGCTGAGCCGCCAGGGCGAGGGGATGTACGACAAGATGAGCGGCATCGGGGCCCACGAGGTGATCATCGAATCCCCCGACCACGCCGCCACCTTCAGCGAGATGGCGGAGCGCCAGATCGAGGAAGTGTTCTGGGCCTTCAAGGAACGCGTGAACGATCTGAAAAGGGATCGCCGGTTTCGCTGCATCATACTGTTTAAGAACCATGGAGAGGCGGCCGGCGCCACCTTGGAGCACGGCCACTCGCAATTGATCGCCCTGCCCGTGATTCCCAAACGCGTGAAGGAGGAGATGGACGGCGCCAAGCTCTTCTACGACCTGAAGGAGCGTTGCATCTTCTGCGACATCCTCCGCCAGGAGAGCGCTTCGGGGGCCCGAATGGTCACCGAGACGGACCGCTTCATCGTGCTCGAGCCCTACGCGCCGCGCTTCCCGTTCGAGACCTGGATTCTGCCCAAACGCCACGAATCGCACTTCGAGGACGCCGACGCCGCCACTTTGCAGAACCTGGCCTGGGTCATGCGCTCCACCATGCGCAAGATCGACAAGACCCTGGAGCGGCCGGCCTACAACTTCATCGTGCACAGCGCACCGTTGCAGGAGCCGGAGCTTGCCCACTACCACTGGCGGCTCGAAATCATGCCCAAGCTGACCAAAGTGGCGGGATTCGAGTGGGGCACGGGATTCTACATCAACCCGACGCCGCCCGAGGAGTCCGCCCGCTTTCTGCGCGAAGCCGGCCTCGCCTGAGGGGGCGGTTGCGGACCGGCGCCTCGGTCTGGTATAAACGCATATCGTCGGAGCGGGATTGGCCAAATATGCTGGACAAGAAAAGGAGTTCTGTTCCCAAGGCCGCGGAATTACGGATGCCCGGGCCCCCGGCGGCGAAGAGCGTCAAAATCTCCGATCCGGTGCGCGCCGCCGTCCCCCAACCCCCGGACAGTCAGAAGCAGTTGGCCGCGTTTGAAGCGGCCATGCGGTTGTTCCACGCGCGCAAGCTGCGGGAAGCCCGCGACCTGTTCGCGCAGGCGCTGGCGGGGCCGGAGCGGGATGTGGCGCAGCGGGCGCGGTTGCACATCGCCATGTGCGACCGCCGGCTGGAACAGATTCCCGTGGCTCTCGGAACCGCGGAGGATTACTACAACTACGGCATCGCCCTGTTCAACGCCAGAAACGTGATGGCCGCCGTGGAACACCTGGAAATCGCCTTACGGCTGGCGCCGGGTTCCGACCATGTCCATTACGCCCTGGGGCTGGCCCAGGCGCTGGCCGGCGATCTGAACGGCGCCTACGGAAACCTCAAGCGCGCCATCGAACTGGAGCCGCGCAACCGCATCGTCGCCCGCCAGGACGCGGACATAGCCCACCTGGCCGGGCAACCGCCCTTCGAAGCCCTGTTGTATCCGGAGAAGAAGGGTTGGTAGTTCGATCCAAAGCCGCGGATGCGAATGATGCCTTACCTCTCCGCGTGGTGGCCATGGGCGGCGGAAGCGGTCTTTCGGCGCTGTTGCAGGGCCTGAAGGAATACGCCAGACCGGGCCAGGCGTCGCCGCCGGTGGATATCACCGCCGTGGTGACGGTGACCGACGACGGCGGCAGCTCCGGCCGCCTGCGCCGCGATTTCGACGTGGCCCCGCCGGGCGATATCCGCAACTGCATGGTGGCGCTGAGCGAGGATTCGGCGCTGCTCTCGCGGGTGTTTCAATACCGCTTCCAATCCGGCCGCGGTTTGAAAGGCCATAGCTTCGGAAACCTCTTCCTCACGGCCCTCACCCACGTGATGGGCGATTTCCCCGAAGCCGTGCGGGCCTCCTCGGAGGTCCTCAAAATAGCCGGGCGCATCTACCCCTCCACGGCGGCCAATGTGGCCCTCGAAGCCACCCAGGTCAACGGCGCCAAAGTGGTGGGCGAAACCAATATCAGCCGCAGCCGCCATCGCATCCAAAGGGTCCGCCTGATTCCCCGCCAGGCCCCGCCGCTGGCGGCTACCCTGAGCGCCATCGCGGAGGCCGACGTGATTACCTTCGGACCGGGATCGTTGTTCACCAGCGTGATTCCCAATCTGTTGGTGGAAGGAATTCCGGAAGCCGTGCGGGCGTCCCGGGCGGTGAAGGCCTACTTCGTGAACCTGATGTGGCAGCCGGGCGAAACCATCGAGTTCCGGGCCTCCGATCATATCCGCGCCGTGCAGCGGCACGCCGGTGGGAAAATCCTGGATTACGCGGTGATCAATGTGCGGCCCATCCCCAAGGCCGTGAGGAAGCGCTACGAGCGGCAGTCGGCCCTGCCGGTGGAAAACGACATCGACGCCATCTTCAAGATGGGGCTGAAGGTGATGGCCGGCAACCTCGTCGGTCATGCCGACAAGATCCGCCACGACCCAGCCGCCACTGCCGCCGTGGTAATCAAGCTGGGGCAGGAGGGACGGCGGAGATAGGCTTTCGGAAAACCTGACCGGGGCGCTACACTATAGCCAGGTTCATCGTTGTGACCGTCGCTGTAAAGAACGACAACAACACGCCGCTCGTGGTTCCTCCGGCCGTCCGCCGAAGGGCCGGTTTCAAGAGCGGGGAGGAAATCGAGTTCCGCGCTTCCGGCGGCGTGATTACAATCGTTCCGAAACTGCCGGCCGCGGACGACGACGCCACTCCGGCGCAACGTCGCATCATCGATGCGCGCATGGCCAAGGCCGACGAGGATATCAAGGCCGGACGCGTGTACGGTCCATTCGCCACGGCCGAAGAAATGGCGGCCTCGATCGAAGAGAACATCGGGAAGCTGCGGGCGGCCCCATCCGCTACGCCACTTTGCGGGATCTTGGCCCTTTGCCTTTCGCCGCCGGAAGGAAGCGGATCTCAATCCGTTTGCCCAATGCTTCCGCGATGCGTCGCAACATCGCGAGCGAGTGCCCTTCGTAGTCGGCCTCTTCCAGCCGGCCAATTACGGAAGCCGTTGTACCCACCTTTTTCGCCAATTGGCGCTGAGTGAGTCCGGCGTCCGTACGCATATCGTAGATCAGTTGCGCGACCTCGATATCGGCCCCGCAGTGTTCGTATTCCGAAATGCGTTCCGGATCGTCGCCCACGTACCGATCCCAAAAATACTGGAGCGTGTCGGACTCGAATCGGCGTACCGAAGACATCTCAAACCTCCTTGGGGACCAGCCTGAAGGAATACCGTTGCGGATCGGCGAGCACGAGCCGCTTGCGTTCCGCCGCGCGGCGGATTTCCACCTCTGGAACCTTCTGGCGCTTCATGATCCCATGCGAAAGCACGACCACGTTCCGATCCCGGAAGAAATACAGAATGCGATACTGCACGCCCCGGTGGGACGGCCGTAATTCATAGATCTCATCGCGTAAGATGTCCGCGATCGGCCGGCGCAGCTCATGCCCGGATGCGGCAAGTAGCCGCATGTAGTGGAGACATTTCGCCCGCGCCCTGGTTGGCAGGAAGTCGAGCCAGTCCTCCATCGGAATGCGTCCATTCGCCTCGCGAAAGACCAGGATTTCCGTCGCCGGCATGTACCGCTTCCCCGACTTCCCAGAATAGCAATACCGGGAACATAACCCGAGGCGCGCCTCGCGGATCTCCACGGAACGGAGATCCCGATTTCGAGCCTGCCAGTCCGGTGGGGCGGCGCTGGTGGACATCTGAATGCCGATAGCTATCATGGTATTCATGCCGACTCCTGTTACCGTTGTCATCCTCGCCGCCGGACTGGGCACTCGCATGAAATCGCGGCAGGCCAAGGTGTTGCACCGCGCGGGTGGCAAGGCGCTGGTGGAACATGTGGTCGAAACCGCGCTCCACATCGCGCCGGCGGAACGCATTTTCGTGGTGGTGGGTTACCAGGCGGACCGGGTGCGCGAAGCTCTGGCTTCGAGCGGGGTCGGATTCATCGAGCAGGCCGAACAGAAGGGCACCGGGCACGCCGTGCTGGCGGGGCGCGAGGCCCTGGCCGGCTTGGGAGGATGCCTGGTGGTGCTCTACGGCGATTCCCCGTTGCTGCGGCCCGAGACGCTCACCAGGCTGGTGGAGACCGCCGTTTCCGGAGAGGCGGCCGGGGTTCTGCTCACGGCCTTTATGGACGATCCCACCGGCTACGGGCGCGTCATCCGCGGCCCGAATGGGCGCGTGACGGCCATCGTGGAGCAGAAGGCGGCCTCGCCGGAACAGCTTGCCATCCGCGAAGCCAACATGGGGATTTACGCCTTCCGCGCGGACCTCTTCTGGCGTCACGCGGGCGAGATCGGGACCGGCAATCCGGCCGGAGAGTATTACCTCACCGACATGGCGGAGATCCTGACCCGCGCCGGTCACGCCGTCGAGGCCATGCCGATTGACGACGCGCGTGAGGCGCTGGGCATCAACACCCGCGTGGAGCTGGCGGAAGTGGACGGCATCCTGCGCGGCCGCAAGCGGCGCGAGCTCATGCTGGCGGGCGTCACCATCGAGAGTCCGGAGACCGTGCTCATCGATGGCGGCGTGCGCGTGGGGATGGACACCGTGATCGGGCCGTTCGTGCAAATTCGGGGCAATACCATGATCGGCGAGAACTGCCGCATCGGCGCGCATTCCATCATCGGCGATTCCCAGATCGCCGACGGAGTGGAAATCGGGCCGTATACGATTGTGAACGCCTCCGTGGTGGAGCGCAACGCGGTGGTCGGGCCGTACGCGCGATTGCGCTTCGACGCCCACCTCGAAGAGGGCGCGCACGTCGGCAATTTCGTGGAGCTGAAGAAGACCCGCATGGGCCCCGGCGCCAAAGCCAACCACCTGGCATACCTGGGCGATGCGACCATCGGAGCCGGGGCGAACATCGGGGCCGGAACGATCACCTGCAACTACGATGGCGTCCGCAAGCACCGGACAACCATCGCCGAAGGCGCATTTGTGGGCAGCAACTCGACCCTGGTGGCGCCCCTCGATATCGGCCAAGGCGCTTACGTCGCGGCGGGCTCGGTGATCACCCAGGCCGTGCCGCCGGACGCGCTGGCGTTGGGCCGGGCGCGGCAGGAGTTGAAGGAAGGCTGGGCCAAGAAGCGGCGCGAGCGGCGCGGATGAGAGGCCCGATCTCCCGGGTTTCCTCCTGTCTGATAAGGTCCCGCTAGCGCGCCCGCAGCCCCGCCGGAGCCGGAACGGGCGGGGCCGGGCCGCGCGACCCACGGGCCGAGGCAATGCTCTCCGCCGGCCGGGCCTTGGGCGGCATCGCCATCAGCGCCAGTTGCGATGGGTGCGCGCGGTCATGGTATACCGTCTGGGTGGCTTTCACCAGGCGGGTTTCGTCGGCGATGCGTCCGCCGGTGTTCGGGTTGCGGTCGAACCTCGGAAAGTTGCTGCTCGAAATCTCCACCCGGATGCGATGGCCCTTCAGAAAGACGTTGCTCGCCACCCCGGCATCGATGGCGATCCGGTAGATCTCCCCGGGGCTCGCCGGCTCGGGCCTCTCAATCGAGTCTCGATAGCGCAGCCGCAGGATGCCGTCGGTAAGATTGCGAGCATAGCCATTCGGCAATACGTCCACCAGCTTGGCCGTGAAGTCGGTGTCGCGCGCGCTGCTGGACGCGTAAAGAGTCACCTTCACCGGCCCGATGGCTTCCAGATCTTCCTTGAGCGGCTTGGTCGAGTAGACCAGCACGTCCTTGCGGCGCTCCACGGGCCGCTGGTCGAACGGCCCCCACGGAAAAACGCGCGGGTTGCAGCAGACCGCGCCGCCCAGCGTGGGCGCCGGATCGCGCGGGTCGAAGGTGAACAAGTCCGGCGCATTCTCTTTTGCGGGGCTTTCCACCAGCGCGCCGCCGCCGTCCAGGCTGTTGGCCCTGCCGGAGCTCTTCAGGTAGAACGAGCGGGCCCGCGCCGCCGCCGGAGGCCACTCGCGCTCCTCGCGCCACCGGTTCGAGCCCATCACGAAAACCTCCACGGGCGGCTTGGCCATCAGCGGCGTATCCTTCCCCATCAGCCACTGGTCGAACCATTCCAGTTGCAACGCGCGAATCGGAATCTGGGAATCGGGTCCGAAATCCACGCCCTCGAAGCGGTACGACATACTGTGCGGCCATGGCCCCACCAGGACCCGGTCCAGCCCGCCGGCTTTGCTCAGCGCGGCATAGGCCTCCAGGTCGCTCTCGACGAAGTTGTCGTACCATCCGCCCACCACAAACACCGGAACGCGCACCTTGCGGATCTGCTCGCGGGTGCTGATGGCCCTCCAGAAGGAATCGTACGCCGGATGGTTCAGCGCGTCCTGGAACATGGCCGAAGACCTGCCCGTGGCGGCCACGTCGCTGGTGCGCAGCGGCAGGTGCAGAACGTACTTGCTGAAATCCGGCTGGTAACCGGAAACCTTGAGGTTCTCCGCCATCCACTCCAGGCGGTTTCCCAGCTTCATGGCCCCCCCGGTGGAGTAGAACCGGTCCACATAATCGTCCCACCCGGAGACCACCGGAAAGATCGCCTTCAGATGAGGATTGCCGAGCGCCGCCGCCTTCCACTGCACAATGCCGCGGTAGGATCCGCCGATCATCCCGATCTTGCCGTCCGACCAGGGCTGCCGGGCGATCCAGTCGATGGTGTCGTCTCCGTCCGCGGCTTCCTGGCGCAGCGGATCGAAAATGCCTTCCGATGCATAACGCCCGCGCACGTCCTGCGCCACCACGGCGTAGCCCCGCTCCACGAACGCCTGGTAATTGGGGGTGATGCCGGCGCCTTTCCCGTAGGGAGTGCGCTCCAAAATGGCCGGGAAACGGCCGCGCTCGGAGGGAAGGAAGATGTTGGCGGAGAGCCGCACCCCGTCGCGCATGGGAATCGGCGCGCCCAGCCGCTTCACAATCTCGGGGGCCGGCCGGTCCTTCCTCGCGTCCTGCGCGGCGAACAGCGTCGCGCAGCAGGCCGCGATCACCCACGGTGCTCGCACAGCAAATCCCAATATCGCTTCCCGGCCCGGTCCACCCGATGGCAGTCCTGAATGTGCCCGGCTCCCCGCCGGCCGATGGCGCGACCCGCCTCAGCCCACAATGTTAGCAGACGCATGTGGTCGAACAGGGAGTCTCGCTCCGCCTCTCCCGGCGCGATTCGCAGGCAGGCATCCTGGGGAAATCCCGCGTACTCCGGACAGTCCGTCACCAACGTGGGTTTGCCTAAACCCATCAGCCGGATGGCAATGCCCGAAGTCTCTCCGGCGGAAGGATAGCGAAGGTTGATGCAGGCGTCCACGGAGGCCGCCGCCAGCCAGAATTCGCGATCCGTCAGATGCGGCCGCCGAATCACGCCCGGGGCCCCGAGAAGCGGACCCATGGCGCGCTCCAGATCGGTGGATACGAACCCGCCCGCCACCAGCAGGGCTGCGCGCGGTTGCTCCCGGCGCAACCGCGCGAACGTTTCGAGCGCCGCCGGCAGCCGTTTCGATTCCCGCAGGTAACCGAACACTCCGAACAGGTACGCTCCGGGTTCCACTCCCAGGCGCTGGCGATAGCGCTGGGCTTGCGATTCGGTGGGAGGCGGCGCGGGCGGCTGGAACAGATGCGGGATTTCCACAATCGGGGGCGACCCATTCCCTGCCGCCGCCGCGATGCGCGCGGCCGCGGGATTGTGCACCACAACGGCCCGCGCGCGCTCCACTACCCGGCGCAGCATGGGGAACTCGAAGTACCGGGCGTCCGCTCCCGACCCCGCCCGCCCGCGCCACAACTCCCGCGCCAGCGGCCGATGCCACTCGCCGTAGTTGTAGACGAACTCCTCCTTATACCGAGCCTCGTTCAGATACCCCAGCAGAAAATGATGCAATACGGCGTCGTGGAGCGCCACTACCCCGGGACGCTCCAGGGCCTGTTCGTAGATGCCCGCGTGCAAGGAATTGTTGCCCAGGTGGTACAACGCCACATCGCATCGCGGCGGGGCGACTTCGACGCTCCCGTACCGCCGCAACTCCGCCAGCAGCGCGGCGGCATAATCCGCCACGCCCGAGCGAGCCGGCGGCAGCGGAGCGTAAAATCCGACGGTCATCGCGCCTGACGCCAACGCATGAATGGTGGGGCGGACCCCCCGGTCCGCCCGGGTCCCCCTGGACCCGCTCTTGGTTCCATGAATCCGGTTCCTGCACGGCAGCGGCAGGCCGACGTGGGCGTCGGCCGCGGACCGGGGGGTCCGCCCCACCCATTCGGCCGCCTCACGGCGCGCTCCGTTTGCCGAACAGCGCCGTTCCCACCCTGACGCACGTGGCCCCTTCCTCTATGGCCACTTCCAGATCGTGCGACATGCCCATCGAAAGCCCCGCCACCTCGTGCCGTTCCCCCAGCTCCCGCAGCCGGCGGAAATAGGGGCGCGACGCCTCCGCATCCTCCGACCAGGGCGGCATGGTCATCAACCCCGCCAAGCGCAGGTTCTGGCAGACGCGCACGGCTTCAATCAACCGCGCCAGCTCCGCGGGGGCGGCGCCGCTCTTGGCCTGCTCCGGGGAGAGCTTCACTTCGAGCATCACCTCGATCCGCCGCCCAGCCTCGTCCAGGCGCCGCGCCAGTTTGGGCGAATCCACGGTCTGGATCACCTGGAAAAGCTCGGCGGCCTTCCCCGATTTATTGGACTGCAAATGGCCGATGAGATGAAACCGTGCGCCCTCCAGGCGATGCACTTCGGGGGCCTTGCCTTCGAACTCCCGCACGTAGTTCTCGCCGAACTCGCGCAGCCCCAGGCCGTAAGCCTCCAGGATGGCCTCCGCGGAGAACATCTTCGTAACCGCTAATAAAATGATTTCAGAAGGGTTACGCCGCGCCTGCCGAGCCGCGCGCGCAATTCGGCCGCGCACTGCGTCGAGGCGCTCCCGCAAGCCTCCCATCACCGGTTGCACGCTTCATTATTCCACCATTTCTTGACCGTTTCGTCGCCGATTTGTAATCCCGATTCCTGCTATTCTGTCCGTTCAGAGTTCCCTACCATGCGCAATCTTCGAATGCGCCCGGCGCACGATCTTTCTTGCGCCGTGGGGCTGGCTCGCCGGCCGAAAGCAGGCGAGAGGTTGACAGGGGGTTCAGTTTTGGCTCGCATCGACTCAATTCTTCGATTCGAAAGGGATCTATGACCAGTTGGCATACAGTAGGCTTGACCAGGATCACGCTCACCGTTCTGTTGCTGAGCGCGCTGGCTTGCGTTCCGTTACAAGCGCAACAAGTTCTCGGAGCGATCACCGGAACCATACTGGACGCCTCGGGCGCGGTGGTGCCCGATACGGTTGTGAAGGCGCGCAGCGTCGGCACAAACCTCGAGGTGACGGTGCACTCGCAGTCGAACGGTTCCTACTCGATTCCCAATCTCCCCATCGGCATGTACGTCTTGACCTTCACCAAGACCGGATTTGAAATCGAAAGCCACACCCAGGTTCTGGTCCAAGGCGATCGAACCACAACCGTCAACGGCGCCCTTACCGTCGGTGCGGTCAGCACCACGGTGGAGGTGACTGCCACGCCGCTGATGAACCAGGTGGACACCACTAACGGCTACGTGGTGGATCGCCTGACCATCGAGGATACGCCGCTGGGCACCGGAAGCTTCACTCAGTTGGCCATTTTGACGCCCGGCGTCCATGCCGATTTTCTGGGCGGCGGGGGCTCCAACTCGGGCTTGGGAAATCAGGCGATCTATGCCAACGGCCAGCGCGACACCAGCAACAGCTTCTCGCTGAACGGCGTGAATACCAACAATCTATTTAACGGGAACTCCACCAGCCAGGTAGGTGAGAACCGCTTCATCCTGAACACGGGTGAGAATTTCGGACTGGGCGGGACGGCCCAGACCAGCACGTCGGTCTATGGCGCTATCGGCCAGGCGCTCCCGACGCCGGCTCCGGAAACCATTCAGGAGATCGCCGTGAACGCGGCCATGTACGACGCGTCGCAGGGAGCCAACAGCGGGGCTCACATCAGCGTCGTCACGAAATCGGGCTCCAACAGCCTGCACGGCGAACTGTATGAGCATTTCCAAAACAGCGACATGAACGCCGCGCCGTTCTTCTACAATGCCAATCCGGCGGTTCCCACCAAGGTGCCGTTTCTGAACCGCAACGCGTTCGGCGCCACCTTGGGCGGACCGATCAAGAAGGACAAGCTGTTCTACTTCATCGCCTACCAGGGCGTGAGAATCGCGGATGGGCAAACATCCATCGTGGGCGCCACGGTTCCCATCACGCTTACCAACGATCGCAGCGCGGCTGGAATCGTGGCGGCGGTGAAGGCGGATTACGGCACCACCATCACCACCAGCCAGGTCAGCCCCGTGGCGCTGGCGCTGCTCAACGCGCAACTCCCCAATGGATCTTATCTGATTCCCACTCCGAATATTACCAACCCGGCCATCGCCAAGCAGCTCGGCTACGACGCCTTGCAGATAGGCCCCCATGCGCAGGCGCAAGTGAATCAAGGCTCGGGCAACGTCGACTACCTGATCAGCGATAAGGATCGCCTGGCGGTCAAGTATTATGTCCAGAACAATCCGACCACCACGCCATTCGCCGCCGTCACCCAGGCGCTCGGTTTCCCGCAAACGCTAACGGCGGGGAGCCAGGTTGTATCGCTCGACAATACCGTGATTCTGGCGCCCACGCTTACCTGGCAGCAACGCGCCGGCTTCACCCGCATGCAGGCGTACGCCGGAACGGCCGACGGTTTCGCGCCCAGCGATTTTGGAATCAATCTTCCGGGGGGCTCGGCGTTTCCGGAAATCACGATTTCGAAGGCCGACGCCACCCTGTCGTCGAACAAATTCACGTTCGGCGCCAACCCCAGTTTCGGCAACGCCGGGATGTATCAGAATCAGTTCGAGTACGCGACCACGCTGCGATGGGTGGTGGGACGTCACTCCTTGAGCTTCGGCGCCAACCTGGACCAAACGCAGCTCAACATCACCAACAACAACACCAACAGCGACATCATCGCTTTCAGCAGTTTCGCCAACTTCGTGGAAGGCAACGTCCGTACAGGAACCTACTCGACTGCCTTTCTCGGATCCGCCTACCGGTATTACCGGTCCAACACCGCCGGATCCTACGTGAACGACAATATCAAGGCAACCAGCAACCTGACGGTGACTCTGGGGCTGCGCTGGGACTTCGACGGCCCGCTGAGCGAGAAGTACGGACGTTTCACCGGCTTTAATTCCGCCTTGTACGGCTATAACGCGGCCACCGACGCCATTACGGGCTCCGGGCTGGAGATCGCCGGGAACAACCCGACCATGGGCACCCCGGGCGCCAGCAATTCGCTGATGAACCAGCGGCAGTGGGGTTTCGCGCCTCGCATCGGCGTGGCTTGGAGCCCGGCCAAGAAGTTGACCGTGCGCGCCGGGGCCGGCATGTATTACGACCGGGGCGAACTGTTCAGCTATCTTTCCGCCGGCGCCGGCGGCGGCTTCAGCGGCCCCTTTGGCGTCACGCTGTCTCCGCCGTTTGTGACTGAGATCACGGGAGGTGGAACCGGAACGTTCGCGAATCCCTTTCCCTCCGCGGGGGCCGCTATTCCGGGCAGTCCGGCGGCGTTCCTGGCCCAGCTTCCGAATCTCGCCGACACCACCAAGGAAATAAATCCGGCCGGAAATCTTTACGGACCGTTCATTTTCAGCGGTTACGATATCAACAACAAACTGCCGTATTCGGAGAACTGGACGGTCGACCTGCAATATCAATTGACCAACACCTGGCTGATAAGTGGGGGCTATGTGGGCAATCATGGCCAGCACCTGGTGGTTCCGGTTACGTTTAATGAACCCATAATCGCCACGCCTTCCAATCCGGTCAACGGCCAGACATCCTCCTACGGGTTCTCCTACGTTGCGGGGAGCACGGCCGCGAACCCGCTCGAACCGATCAATACCTTGGAGGGCGGTAACACCGGCATCCGGGTTCCTTACATCGGCTACAGCGCCAATTCGGTCCTCTACAAGGCCGAGGGAGTTTCCAACTACGACGCCCTTCAGCTTCAGGTCCGCAAACAACTGTCGAGCGGGTTGCTGCTTACGGCCAGCTATACCTGGTCGCACTCTCTGGACGACCAGAGTGGCGCCGGACTTTTCTACACCGGCAACGATCCGTTGAACCTCAAGTCGGGATATGCTTCGTCGGATTTCGACCAGACCCACGTATTCCTGATCAACTTCAGCTACTCCGTGCCGGTCATCTCGAAACTCAAATCGAACAAAGCCCTCGACAAGATCCTGAACGGCTGGACCATCGGCTCGCAGGTAGTGGCGCAGAGCGGCCAGCCGTACAGCGTGTACGATTACTCGGGTTCGCAGGCCAGTCTCTACTTTTCGAGTGAGGATGAGATCACCAACCCGGTTGTTCCGCTGGCGCCGGGCATGACCGCGAAGCAAGCTCAGTTGCAGGGAACCACGGGCGTGAACGCCGGCACGCCGGTTCTGAACGCGGCCGCCTTTCTCCCGCAGCTTCTGGCGCCGGGCCAGGACGGCGTTCCGGCCAACGACACCGGCGAGTCGGTTTTCGGCAACAGTGGACGCAACCTGTTTCGCGGCCCGTTTGGCGTGACCTTCAATACGTCGCTCGGAAAGCAGGTCCAGTTGAACGAGCGTTTCAAATTGCGTTTCAGCATCGACGCTTTCAACCTTTTCAATCACCCGGACTTCGACACGCCGAATAATGACGTCGACTTTTACCCGAACTACGAGCCGCCCCCGACGATCCCGCCGACGGGCAGCCTGGGCGTCATCCAGCACACCATTGGAAGCCCGCGCTTCCTGCAATTGAACGCGCACCTGACGTTTTGACTAGTGGGGCAGGCCTCCTGGCCTGCCTTGCTTCACGCGCTTACAGCACGTCGGCGAATCCGCGCTTCATGTGGCGGAAGAACAAGCCGCCGGCCACGAAGATGGCGCACCCGTAGGCTGTCGCGATGGCCAGGTCGGTGGCCGAGGGCAGGGTGGAATCGATCAGCATCGCCCGGTACCCGCGTACCAGGTAGGTCATCGGGTTGGCGGCCAGGAGCCACCGCGCCCAGGCCCTGTTTGGATAGCGGTCTTCGCTGATGAAAATCGGCGTCATCCAAAACCAGAACGTCAGCACCACGCTGACCGCCTGCGCCGTATCCCGCAGGAATACGTTGAGGCTGGCCACAATCCACCCCAACCCTATCGCCAGCAGGCCGATCACGAACAGGTAGAACGGAAGAAAAATCAGGAAGATGCTGATGTGGTTCTCGAGGACGCCGGTGGCGGCTATCATGAGCGTCAGGGCCAGAAGGTGGCCAACCAGAGCCGACAGAAACACCGAGATCGGGATTATCTCCGAGGGAAAAACAGTCTTGGTGATCAGGTTCGCCTGTTCCAAAAGGCAGTTGGACGACCGCTGCACCGTCTCGCTGAACAGCAGCCACGGCAGCATGCCGGCAAACAGGAACAGGGGATAGCTGCCCACGCCCGACGGAGGAGGCATCTTCAGGAAAACCTGGAAAACCAGGGTCCAGCTCAGCAGCAGCACCAGAGGATGGACCAATCCCCAGATCCAGCCCCCGGCCGAACCCACGAAACGCTGTTCGAAGTCGCGCCGGACCAATTGAAAGAGCAGGCCGCGCCGCTCCAGCAAATTGCGCAAAAATAGGGTTCCGGGGACTCGCTTGGCCACCTATTGTTGAACAATACCATTTTTTTCAACGACTTGCAAACAACGAAGAGGCTTGACAGGCATTCTCCAAACTGTTATATTTTATACTTCGCCAATTTGCCGTGCCAAGTAGCGCCGCCGGGCCTCGGGGCGGAAATATCGCCTCGAATCCAAATGGACCCGGCCGGAGAAGACTATGAAGCAGGAGTATTTCGTTCTGGTGCTGGCCCATTCGTTACACGGCCGGCTCCGCCGCATTCACATCCCGCATCAAGCCGTATACGTCATCCTGGTTCTTGCCCTGGTAGGTTGCTTCTCCGTTTTCGGTTTTGCCGCCAGTTACGCGCGGATGGTCTGGAAGGTCGCCAACTACAACGCTCTGCGAAGGGAAGCCGACAACATCCGGGCCCGCTATCAGAGTTTGCAGAAGAAAGTGACGGAGACGGATCGCCAACTGGCCACCCTGGAAGTCTACGCGCGCGAAGTTTCGGTGGCATACGGCATCAAAGAGAAACTGGAAGGCCCGGCGGACATTTCCGCCGAAGGAACGTTGATACCGTCGCTCACCGAGAGCTTGCAGGACTACAACTTTCTGCGCAGCGCCAGCCTGCTGGGATTGAAGAATCGCTACGCGCGGCGTTTTCAGCCCGCGGAGTCCAAGCCTAGCATCTGGCCGGTGGTGGGCCGCCTGTTGGGCGGCTTCGGCACGCGCCTCGATCCGTTCTCCGGCGAGGGCCACGAATTTCACAAAGGCGTGGATATCGGCGGGCCTTTAGGCGCCGCGGTGAAGGCCACGGCCGACGGCATCGTCATTCAGGCCGAAAGCACCTCCGGCGGGTACGGACGCCTGGTGGTGATCGATCACGGCGGCGGCTTCGAGACCTGGTATGCGCATCTTCGGCGCATTACGGTCCAGGTAGGGCAGGAGGTTCGCCGCGGCGAAACGGTCGGCGAACTGGGCAACTCCGGCCGCGTGACCGCGCCGCACCTGCACTACGAAGTCCACGTCGGCGGCACGCCCATGAACCCTTACAGCTATATGAAGGGTTCCGCCTACGAGGCTTCCACGCGCAAGGACTTTCCGTTCTAGAAGGGGCATTTTGGGCAAAATGCCCAAAATATTCCAAAGTCGGCGGATAAGTCCTTTGTTTTCAGAACTGATTTTGGGAATCTTGCCCAAACTTGCAGGTTGCGCCACTGGTGCCCGCCGGACGCGCTACTCTGTTCATTGACATGCGAACTCTGATTCTGGCGGCGGCGCTGGCTGCGGCCGCGTGCGGCCCCGCCTCCGTTGCGAGCGACATTCCCCAGTACGGCTACCAGGTGGTCCACACCTACCCGCACGATCCCACCGCCTATACCCAGGGCCTGCTCTACCTGGACGGGTTCCTGTACGAAGGCACCGGCGAGTATTCGCGCTCCTCCATTCGCAAAGTGCGCCTCGAAACCGGCGAGGTGCTTCAGAAGCGCAGCATCGCCGATGCCTATTTCGGCGAGGGAATTGTGAACTGGAACGGCCGGCTGATCGAGATCACCTGGCAAACCAACATCGGCTTTGTGTACGACCTGGCCAGCTTCCAGCCGGAGCGGGAGTTTCACTACCAAGGGGAAGGCTGGGGCCTCACCCAGGATGGCAAGCGCATCATCATGAGCGATGGGACCGCGCACCTGCGTTTCTGGGACCCGGAAACCCTGCGCGAGACCGGCTCCGTAGCCGTGACCGCCGATGGCGAGCCGGTTCCCGAAATCAACGAGCTGGAGTGGGTGAAAGGCGAGGTCTACGCGAATATCTACACCACCGACCGCATCGCGCGCATCAATCCGGCCACGGGAAAAGTGGTCGGCTGGATCGACCTGACCGGCCTGCTGAGCCCCGCCGACCGCACCGGGGATACCGACGTGCTCAACGGTATCGCCTACGATGCCAAGACCGACCGCCTGTTCGTCACCGGCAAGAACTGGCCCAAGCTGTTTGAGATCCGGCTGGTGAAGAAGTAGGCCCCCGCCCGGCGGGAGCCCCGCTCTACGGCGCCGGCTCCACGTGCACCAGCACATCGGCCACCCAGTCCAGAGTGCGCACCACGCGCTGCCGGACTTCGTGGGCGATCTGATTGCGACTGGCGGACGGTCATATCCGGTTCCACCTCCAGGTGCAGGTCCACGTGGTAGCGCAGGCCGGTCTTGCGGGCATAACATTTTTCCACGCCGCGGACGCCGGCCAGTATCCAAAATACCGAAAGAGGGAGTCCCACTGTCCGCGCTGCGTTATGAAGATTTATGATAAAGTATTAACCAGGGAAGCGGTATGAGGAACACCAAAGTCGTCTCCATATCCCTGCCGGCCGAGATGCTCGAAGCCGCGGAGATCATGGCCAGGCAAGAGAGCCGTACGATGAGCGAATTGATGCGCGAGGCGCTGCGGGTCTACCAACGCGAGCGCCAGGCGTGGCAGGGCGTTTTCGCCTACGGCGAGGCCAACGCGAGGAGACTCGGCGTAAGGAACGAGCAGGATGTCGTGCGCATGGTCCGCGAATCGCGGCGGCAAAAAGGCGCCGCGGAAGCGCTCGACCGCAAGACCGTCGTCAAGTGACAACCGTCATCTTCGATACCAACGTCTTCATTTCGGCTTTCGAGTTCGGCGGAGTCCCCAGGGACGCCTTTCTCCTGGCGGCTGCCGGCGTGCTCGATATCGCTACGTCGACAGTGCTTCTTGACGAGCTGAGCCGGGTTCTACTTGATCGTTTCGAATACTCCGGTGAAAAAGTCGCGGAGATCCGGCAACGCCTGGAAAGGCTCTGTACCCTCGTTGAACCGGCTGAACGGATCGCCGACTGCAGCGATCCGGACGATAACAGAGTTCTGGAATGCGCCGTCGCGGCCAAAGCAGGATTCATTGTCACGGGGGATAACGCGCTGTTGCGCCTCAACCCGTTCCGGAATATCCAGATCCTTACGGCAGCCCAGTTTCTCGACAGGAAACCCTGGGAGGCGCCTGCTCGCGAAGAGTAGACAACGTGGAAAACTGATCGGCCGGACTGCGCGGACTGTCGCGGGGGAAAGCCAAGGGACGCGCACCTGGCTTCCGACGCGAGACTCGATGCAGGACGCAGGCGGGTGTTGTCATTCAGGGCGCAGCCTAGGTCCTCGACCGCGTGATTTCTTCCCTAATTGCACGAAGCACGCGGCGCCGCGGTCCGGGCATGCCCCATGACAATCCCATTCTATGCCAGAATGCCGCCGGCTCCACGACGCGTCCTTGCCGTGCACAAAATTCCGGGAAGAAGAGGACAGTTCTGAGCCATGTCGCCCGAGGCGACACCCGCGAGCATGAAAATCTGCGCCTTCCATGCTATTGGAATCAGTAGCTTACAGCTATTTTCAAGAGAGGCTACTCGACCCCCAAACTAAGTTGCCCTGCGCTCACAGTTTTCTTCCTCGGGAAGCTGTCAGGAGTTTCGGGGTTTCGTAGCCTGTCCGCGTCTTTCCCCCGTTTTGCCACATTGGGTATTAGTTTAGTCTTTGTTTGGGTGCAGAGGTTCCTTCATAATCCGATCTATGTCACGGTGCATTTGCAGCGTATCAACATCGAAGTTGGCGACAACTTCTTTGATCGTCTTTTCAAGGTCCGACGATGGACACGTCTGGAGCCAATGGCCGGCAATTTGGTACATGGGCTTCATATACGCGGTCACGAGATCAATAGTGTCTGGTTTGACTCCTTCTTGTTTCAGCAGAATCTTGGCGATGTCGGAAGCGGAATGTTCGGCTGTTAACACTGATATGGCATAGCCGCCTGAGACTGGTGAAACAACGATGCTCAAGAGATACTCAGATTCATCCGCATTGTTAGTTACCACCACGTCGCCTAGCGCCCTCAATTCACGGTTTACATAACTCTTCACCAGTGTTGCCGCCTGTTTATCGCCATCAACTATGCTCTGGACCCGAGGGCTCCGCTTCGGCGGTTGTTGTTGGCCTACGAGCAAGATGGGTACCAGAAGAAGCGACGCTGTTGTAAAGAGCCATTTTGTACTCATGGTGTCAGAGCCTAACAGAAGGAGATGCCGACGTCAAGGGGACCGGCACGCTGCAACCTTGGCCCCTCGGTGCCGCATTCGACGGCGAGTTTACGGCACCGAAACGGCCAAGAGATCGCTGACGTCTTTCAGCGACGCCTTTTTGGGATCAGCCGCCAGAGCAGAAGGATCAGGAACAACTGGCTGACATCTGCGAGGAACTGATGCATAAGGAACTCTCCTTGCAAGTATCAGTAACTAAGGTAAGAATATCTGGACAGGATTAGGGTTAATGCCGGTTGGGGCTAGTGGATACCATTCAAGGATAGGCTACTATTACAAGAGACAACTACCACACAGGAAAGAGTACCACCGAAGCGGCGGACTGTCAAGGGGAAAAGCGGTGACGGACGGGACGTAGCCGCTGCGCGCCCAGCCTGGGCTCTTCCTCCGTGACCGCTTGGCGCAGAAGATGTGAGAAAAATGTCATGCCCTATTGTCGTACGCCTACGGCGCCGGCTCCGCGTGCACCAGCACATCGGCCACCCAGTCCAGCGCGCGCAGTACCCGCTGCCGGACGTCGTGCGCGATCTGGTGCGACTGGCGGACGGTCATATGCGGTTCCACCTCCAGCTGCAGGTCCACGTGGTAGCGCAGGCCGGTCTTGCGGGCATGGAGTTTCCGCTTGAGCCGTTTTCCCATCATTTCGGATGCGGAACAATCGCCACGATGACGTACGTGTCGTCCTGGATCACGAAGTAGAGCCGCCAACCGCGGTTTACCCGAGCCTGCCAGAGATCGTTGGCCTCGTCGTACTTCTTAGCGCGGAGCGATGGATGGTGCAGATTCTCTACCAGAAGCTTCACCTGCTTGTCGAATGCCTTCCGGACGCTCGGGGGCGCGGCGACATACTGTCGAACCGCGACCGGAGAAAGGCGGCGGTTCATGCAGTCCTACGCCGCTTGGCCTTGGGTGCGGCCTTCTTCACCTCGGCGTGCAGAAAGGCGATCATCCGCCGATGGGTCCCGAAAGGACCATGGGTGCGTCCGGCTTTCATGTCGGCCAGTCCTTCGGCTAGTTGCGCATCGAGAGCGCGGCGCTGCGCGGGCGTGTACTCATCGTCGGCGGCCGGAAGTTTGGGGAGGATGGTGATCACGCCGCCGGACACCCGGAATTCGAGGTCTTCGCCGTTCCTGTGACCGGCCTTCCGGCGCACGGACGGCGGCACCACAAGCGGGGTCTTGGATATGTTCCTTACGGTGACGGTCATCGTAGTAGTCCGGTCACTTTCCCATTCCAGTCTCAGTGTAGGGCGGCCGACGCCGTTCGTCAAATGCCATGTCGCCGGCCCAGCGGTTCGATTCTCGCACGCCTACGGCGCCGGCTCCACGTGCACCAGCACGTCGGCCACCCAGTCCAGAGTGCGCACCACGCGTTGCCGGACTTCGTGGGCGATCTGATGCGACTGGCGGACGGTCATATCCGGTTCCACCTCCAGGTGCAGGTCCACGTGATAGCGCAGGCCGGTTTTGCGGGCATAACATTTCTCCACGCCGCGGACGCCGGGGGTGGCCATGGCGGCTTCGCGGATCTGGCGCATCAGCCCTTCGTCCGGCATGGTGTCCATCAACTGCATGGCGGTGTCATGGGACACGCGCACGCCGGCCAGGATCACGATCAACCCCACCGCGAAGCCGCCGTAGCTGTCGGCGTTGACGAAGCGGTCGGGGTTGGAGAGCGCCAGGCCCACGGCGATGAGCGCGGCCACGGCGGAGAAGCTGTCCATCAGGTCGTTCCAGGCGTCGGCCGTGAGCGCGGCGCTCTGGAGCTTGCGGCCATAGTGGAACTTGGTGGTGGAAAGGCCCACCTTGGCGACCAGCGAAGCCAGCAGCGGCCAGATCACGAAGGCGCTCAAGGCCGCCCGCGGGTGGCCCAGACGCTCCAGGGAGCTGTAGCTGATGAGCGCGCCGAGGGCCGTGAGCCCGAGCCCGATCAGCAAGCCGGTCAGGGTTTCGACACGGCCGTGGCCATAGGGGTGGTTCTTGTCGGCCGGTATGGCCGCCAGCGTCAGCCCCAGCAGGACGAACCCGGAAGCGAACACGTCGGATCCCGATTCGAGGCCGTCCGCCACCACCGCCGTGGAATGCCCGGCCAGGCCGGCCACGATTTTGACCACCGAAAGCGCGCCGCTCACCAGCATTCCGGCTAAGGCCACGCGTTGCCCGGTATTCATCTGCGTTCCAATCTCTTGTGGCGCACGCTTCAGCGTGCCGTGTCCCCACTCATGGGGCACATTTCTTACGGCCCAGAACCAAGCGTCCCCATGAGTGGGGACGCGGCAGGCAGGAGTGCCTGCGCCACGATGCGGCTACGCTCTGGCGGGGTCCATCTTCTCCGTGTCTACGCCCAGCTCTATGAAGGCCGCGGCGGCTTTTTGCGCGTCGAACCGGCCCTCGCGCGCCAAACGCGAGAGCGCCGCCGCCGCAATCGATTCGGCGTTGATTTCGAAATGCCGCCTCAGGTGTTCGCGGTTGTCGCTGCGGCCGAAGCCGTCGGTTCCCAGGGCTTCCATGCGGCCCGGCAGCCAGGGCGCCAACTGATCGGCCATCACCTTCATATAGTCGCTGGCCGCCACTATGGGCCCCTGGGCGTCCGCCAGCGCTTCGACGATGTACGGCCGCCGCGGGGGCTGGCCGGGGTGCAGCCGGTTCCAGCGCTCCACGCCCAGCGCCTCCCGCCGCAGCTCGTTATAGCTGGTGACGCTCCACACGCCGGATGCTACCCCGTACCGCTCCGCGAGGATCTCCTGCGCCCGCAACGCCTCGTTGAGGATTGGCCCGCTGCCGAAAAGCTGCACCGCCGCCTTCCCTTCCGCCGCGGCGCGGTAGAGATAGATGCCCTTGAGAATGCCGGCGGGGTCCAGGCCTTGGGGCATGGACGGCATGGGGTAGTTCTCGTTGTAGAGGGTCAGGTAGTAGAAGATGTCCTCCCGCTGCTGGTACATGCGCCGGATGCCGTCCTGCACGACCACGGCGATCTCATAGGCATAGGCGGGATCGTAGGCCACGCAGGAGGGGACCGCGCTGGCCAGCACGAGGGAGTGGCCGTCCTGGTGTTGGAGGCCTTCCCCGGCCAGCGTGGTGCGCCCCGCCGTGCCGCCGCACAGGAAGCCCTTGCCGCGGGAGTCGCCAAAGGCCCAGATCAGGTCGCCGATGCGCTGGAATCCGAACATCGAGTAATAGATGAAGAACGGAATCATCTCCACGCCATAGTTCTTGCCGGCCAGCCCGGCGGCCGTGAAGGAAGCCATGGAGCCGGCCTCGGTGATGCCTTCTTCCAGAATCTGGCCGTCTTTCGATTCCTTGTAATACAGGAACATCTCGGCGTCGTGCGGCTTGTAGAGCTGCCCCTGGCTGGCGTAGATGCCAAACTGGCGGAAGAGCGACTCCATGCCGAAGGTGCGCGCCTCGTCGGGGATGATGGGGACCACGCGCTTGCCGATTTGCGGGTGCTTCAGCAGCAGGGTGAGCACGCGCACGAAGGCCATGGTGCTGGAGACTTCGCGGCCGGCCGAGCCTTCGAGCGATTCCTTGAGGTATTCGAGCGGCGGCGCCTCGAGCAGACCGGCGGCGGCCGGGCGGGCGGGCAGATAGCCGCCCAGGCGCCGGCGGCGCTCATGCATGTAGGCGATCTCCGGGCTGTCTTGCGGCGGCCGGTAGAAGGCGGCGTTGCGCGCGGCTTCCTCCGGGATGGGAATCTCAAACCGCGAGCGGAAGTGCGCGATTTCCTGCTCGTTCAGCTTTTTCTGCTGGTGGGTGATGTTGCGGCCCTCGCCGGCTTCGCCCAGCCCGTACCCCTTGATGGTGTGGGCCAGAATCACGGTGGGCTGGCCTTTGGTCTCCACGGCCGCCTTGTAGGCGTTGTAGACCTTGCGCGGGTCATGCCCGCCGCGGCGCAGCTTAAACAGCTCGTCGTCGCTCAGATGCGACACCAGGTCGAGCAGCTCGGGGTAGCGGCCGAAGAAGTTCTTGCGGATGTAGGCGCCGTCCTTGGTGACGTAGGTTTGCATTTCGCCGTCCACCACCTCGTCCATGCGCCTTTGGAGCAGACCGGTGCGGTCGCGCGCCAGCAGAACGTCCCAATCGCCGCCCCAGATCAGCTTGATCACCCTCCAGCCGTCGCCGCGGAAAGCGGCTTCCAGCTCCTGGATCACCTTGCCGTTGCCGCGCACGGGGCCGTCCAGGCGCTGCAGGTTGCAGTTGATCACGAAAATGAGGTTGTCGAGCTTCTCGCGCGAGGCCAGGGTGAGCGACCCCATGGATTCCGGCTCATCCATTTCGCCATCGCCCAGAAACGCCCAGGTCTTGCGGGGCGTGGGCGGGATGATGCCGCGGTTCTCCAGATAGCGCATGAAGCGCGCCTGGTAGACGGCGCTGAGGGGGGCGATTCCCATGGAAACGGTGGGGAAGCGCCAGAAATCGGGCATCAGCCACGGGTGCGGATACGAAGAGAGACCGGGGTCCGCGCGCAGCTCGTGCCGGAAATTCTCGAGGTGCTTTTCGGTGAGCCGCTCCTCGAGAAAAGCCCGCGCATAGACGCCGGGCGAGGCGTGGCCCTGGAAGTACACCAGGTCGCCCGGCTGGTCGCCGTAGGAGGCATGGAAAAAGTGGTTGAAAGCCACCTCCAGCAGCGTGGCGAGCGAGGCGTAGGTGGAAATGTGGCCGCCGATGCCGGGGTCGTACTTGTTCTGGCGCACCACCATGGCCATGGCATTCCAGCGGATCAGGCTCTTGATGCGGCGCTCCATGGCGCGATCGCCCGGATAGGGGACTTCATCCTCCGGCGGGATGGTGTTGACGTACGGGGTGTTGAGGTGCATGGGCAGCTCGGCCCCCGCGCGGCGAGCCCGGCCGGTGAGCTGTTCCAGCAGAAACGCGGCCCGGTCGGGGCCGGCGTCCTCGAGGACCTGATCGAGGGCATCCACCCACTCCGCCGTCTCCCGAGGATCCAGGTCCACTACCCTTTCATTCCGTGTCTGGTGCATATTTGCTTCTATTATAGGCCGTGAGGGTTTCCCTCCCGTGACTCTCGGGGCGAACCACCCCCCGCAATCTCACCCATGCGCACAGGTACAATGTGGTCATGGTCAGACTGGAACATGTGCTGGACTCCTGGCGGACGATTCGCCAGGACACCGCGGCGGCCGTTGAGGATTTTCCCGCCGGGGATCTGGATTTCCGCGCCACCCCGGAGGTGGCGACGTTCGGCGAGATTGCGCACCACATTCTGGAGGCCAGCCAAGGCCTGACGGGGCTGCTGCTGGCCGGCGAGGAGAACTTCGCCACCCCCGATTTCCGGGAGCGGCTGAAGCCCTACATGGTGAACTTGCCGGCGGACGCCAGCGCCGCGGATCTGGCGGCGGCGTTGCGCCAATCCCTGGACCAGCGTCTGGCGGAGCTGGCCGCCCGGCCCGCGGAGTTTTTTGCGCACATCATCACGCGCTTCGACGGCCAGAGGCTGACCCGCCTGGAGATGGTGCAGACCATCAAGGAACACGAGCTGACCCATCGGGCGCAATTATTCTTCTGTCTGCGGTTGAAGGGCATCGTGCCGGCCACCACGCGGCGGAGAATGGCCAAACAGGGCGCTAAATAAACTTGCAATCGCGCCGGTCTATCGTATAACAGTAATATTTCGGGAGGAATTCGATGGTCAAGTGTCCGGTTTGCGACGGCGCAATTGATATCGATGAAGAAGACCTGGACGAAGGCGACACGATCAGTTGCGACGAATGCGGGGCGGACCTCCGGGTAGTCGGAACCGACCCGCTGGAGGTGGAATCCGCCGACGACCTCGAAGACGAAGACGAAGAAGAGGATGACTTCCTCGAAGACGAAGAAGAGGAAGAAGACGAGGACTGGAAGTAGCTGCGCTTCCGGCCTGAAACGGCCCATTTCTGGGCCGCGTCGTCTTTCCGGGAGGAATTCTTGGGCAGGAAAATAGCGTTTGCGCTGGCGGTCCTCCTGGTCGCTTGCGTCACCTCGGTGGCGCTTGGACAGGACAAGAAGAAGGGTGAAAGCCCTACTCGTAGCGTGCAGGGCGTGGTCACTTCGGCGGACGATACGCCGGCGAGCATGGCGGTGGTGTATCTGAAGAACCTCAAGACGCTATTGATCACCTCGTTCATCACCAAAGAGAACGGCACGTACTATTTCCATGGGCTGAGCCCGGACATCGACTACGAGCTGCGGGCCGCCGCCAAGGACCAGGCGAGCCCCACCAAGACCTTGAGCGCCTTCGATTCGCGAACCGAGGCCACCATCAATTTGAAGATGAGCAAGAAGCCGGCTTCGCCGGCCGGCCGCTAAGCTTCTCCCATGCGCGTGGTCGTCATCGGCGGTACGGGTCACATCGGCACGTACCTGGTCCCGCGTCTGGTGGAGGCCGGTCACGCCGTGACCTCCGTCAGCCGGGGGCTGAGGGACGCTTACACTCCGCACCCCGCCTGGGAACGGGTGGCGCGAGTCGTCATGGACCGCGCGGCGGAAGAAGCCGCGGGGGATTTCGGCCGCCGCATCGCGGAACTCGCTCCCGAAGCCGTCATCGACATCACCTGCTACCGGCTCGAAAGCGCGCGCCAGTTGGTGGATGGATTGCGCGGGCGCGTGGAACGCTTTCTCCACTGCGGCACCATCTGGGTGCACGGTTTCAACGTCACCGTCCCCACCACCGAGGAACAGCCGCGCAGGCCGCTCGAGGAGTACGGTGAGCGCAAGGCCGCCATCGAAGCGTACTTGACGGAGGAGGCGCGTGGGAACGGCTTCCCCGCCGCCGTGATTCATCCGGGCCACATCGTGGGCGAAGGGTGGCCGCCGCTCAACCCGCAGGGCCACTTCAGCCCGTGGGTCTTCGAAAAGCTGGCGCGCGGAGAGGAAATCGCACTGCCGCACCTGGGGTTGGAGACGTTCCACCACGTCCACGCGGACGACGTGGCGCAGGGATTCGAGCGCGCCCTGGAGAATTGGGATCATGCCGCCGGCCAAAGCTTCCACATCGTCTCCGAAGTGGCGGTGACCCAGCGCGGCTACGCCGAGGCAGCGGCCTCCTGGTTCGGAAAAGAGGCGCGCCTTTGCTTTCTCCCGTGGGAGGAATGGCGCCGCACGGTCAGCGAGCAGGAAGCTTTCCAGAGTTGGCGGCACGTCGCGCACTCGTCCCATTGCAGCATCGCCAAGGCCAGAAAACTGTTGGGCTACGAGCCCCGGTACACGTCGTTTCAGGCGGTGCGGGAAGCGGTGGAGTGGCTGGTGCGGCAGGGGAAGATCGCGGCGGTGCTCCCTGATGGGCGCCCGTCTTCTTGACAACCCGGTCCGATCAGTTCGTCCAGCGGGCGGGTTTCACCCCGCCGGTGTTCCTCCAGGGCCTCGCGGGCCAGGGACCGCAGCAGCGCCTGCCGATCGCCGCCTCGGCTGGAATCCCCCTCACTTCTCCACATTCGAATACTGGATCGTGCTGGAGGAGCCGTATTTCCGGTAGTCGCTGTATTCGGCTACGTACTCGCCGCGCTCGGCCATACCCGCGACCGTACGGTGCGCCGACGCCGAGACGCGAACCGGCATGCGGAACCGGTTTTCGCCAATTTGCACCGGCCGGTACTCCACGGTGACCGGAAGCCCATCTTCGGGTTCGGCCCCCTCGGGCATGATTCGTTGCTCGAGACGAATGATCTCGAACGACGCGGGATCGAACCAAGCGCGGCCCTCGGCCTGAAAGGATTGCGAGCCATCCTTTCCCTTGATCTTTTGCTTGTTGTTCTTGGTAGCGAATGCGACCACGTAGGCCGGTTCTTTACCGCCCGGGTCGGGGGCGGCAGGGGAAAAGGAATAGTTCGCGTCACCCTTTGACCCAAACACCATGACCAGGATGGAACTATAGCCGCCGCCGAGGTGGAAAACTCCCGGAGGCATGGTTTTCTCTTTCCATCGCGCCCCGTTCACAGTCTCGATCTGGCGCTCTTCCTTGAAGGACAGGCCGCCCAACTTGCTCAAGGCGGAGTGGTTCTGGCGCCCAGTGAACGTGGAAACGATGACCGTCGCCTTTTCGATTCTGCCGTCCTGTTCGGCTACGGTTTGCGATGTGATCTTCTCTTTGCAGACGAAGTCCGGCAGACGGTTCTCGAATGCCGCGACATTATTTCGTATGCGTGAAAGCGCCTGTTCCAAGGTGGGCGGCGCGTCCGCCGCGCCCGCCGCGACGCTCAATAGTCCCGCCGCAAACAATATCGATGTGAACCTCATAAATGCCTCATTTCGGGGACAGGCTACTCAGTTTCCAAACTCCGGTTCGCCGCCGCTGGCGGTGAACGTCTGGAGCGAATCGGACTCCTCTCCGGCCGCCGGGGCCAGGGCCGCGTCGGTGTACTCGCGCGCCGCCGGGTCGTGTTTCAATTTCACCGCCAGCGGGTGGTAGCGCCAGATCGCCCGCGCCAGCTTGTAATGTTTGTAGAGCAGACCGGCGACATAGCGGGGATAAAAGACCAATGCGCTCTCCACCGGCAGGCCGGGGCGCCGGTCTTTACGGTACTTGCGCCGGAGATAGCCGCCCTGGTAGGGATGCACGTCCTCGAGTATCACCGAGCAGTAGGACCAATGTAATTGAGTGATCACTTTGCCCGGACCACTATTGGTGGCCGCGGCGCGGCGCATCACGGTCTCGAAATGATCGGGCGAATAGAAGGCCGCCCACGCGTCGCGGTACGCCTGTCGCCATTGCGCCCTGGTCATCAGCGGATGATCCGTGGTGGCATGTTCCACATCGTAGTTATTCAGATCCGGGTCCATGGGGGCGCCCGCCAGGTACAGGCGCTGGTGGTCCTCGGAGCCGGGCAAGGGCGTCATGCAAGTGAACTGCAAGAGATCCACCGGAAGCTCGCGCTTGATGATTTCCACGTCGCGGGCGATCGATTCCGGCGTATCGCCGGGGAAGCCCAGCATGTAACCCGCGATCACCGTAACGCGGGCCTGCTTCCACCGCAGCAGCATCTTGCGGTACTCGGAAATGCGGTTCTGTTTCTTGTTGGCCCCGGCCAGGCTGCCCGGGTTGATGCTCTCTATTCCCACGAACACGCGGACCACCCCGGCGCGCGCGGCCTTCTCGATGAAGCCGGGAAGGCGGTGGCACATGGCATCCACCTGGATCACAAACCGGATGTCCAGCCTGTCTCGCTGCCGCAGCTCGATGAGGCGGTCGAAAATCTTATTCCAATCCGCGTTGCGCGAGAAGTTGTCGTCGGTGACGAAGAAGCGCTTCACCCCCTGCGCGACATTCTGGCGGACGATGCGCTCGACATCGTCGGCCGTGCGGCGCCGCGATTTGCGGCCCTGCACGTTGATGATGGTGCAGAAAGAGCATAGAAACGGGCATCCGCGGCCGGCATCGAAGCTGGTGATGGCGCCGCCGGTTCGCTTGATCTGGGCCGCCGGAAGGATGGGAATCGCCGCCCCTTCCAAAGACGGCAGATCGTCCATGTAGTTGTACAGCGGCCTTAGCGCGCCGTTCCACGCGTCGCGAAGAACGGTCTCCAGGCGTCCCTCGGCCTCGCCCGCGAAAAGAGAGATGCCCAGGTCCATGGCTTCCTTCAATTCCGGCGTCAAATCCGGCAACATGGCCAGGCAGCCGGAGACGTGGAAACCGCCGATGCACACCTGTACGCCGGCCGCGCGCAGGCGGCGGGCGATGTCCATGGCCCGTGGAAACTGGTTGGTCTGCACTCCAACCAGGGCCACCATGCCGCGGCCGCCGCCACGGGCGATGCGGCGCGCGATGCGCTCCGGCCGGATGCGCGCATTGGCTTCGTCGAAGGAGGAGATGTCGATCGCCACGTCATCGCCCAACACGCGGCGCTGGTGGCAGTCGAGAGCCAGGCCATTCAACACCGCCAGGGTATTGGACGGAAGCGCCGAGCGCAGCCATTGAATGACGTATCCATCGTCGTCGTAGTGCGACGGCTTGATCAAGACCAGGGAAAAACGCTTTGGGGATGGCTGCGCGGTCATAATGCTCGCTCAGACCGCTTCGTCGCCCGGCGCCGGAGGGTTATCCCGGCCAGCCCGCTTCAGTATCCGCTTGGCCCTGCCCGCATCGCCCCGTTCGGCACGCTCCCGGAAATAGTCGCAGGCTCCAGCGTACGCCAGAGCCTCGCGGACATCCTGCTCCTGAAGGTAAGGGAAGTCGGCCAAGAGGTCTTGAATGCCGCGACCGGCGGCTATCGCCTCGACGATCATTCCGACGGTCACGCGCATGCCGCGAATGCACGGTTCTCCGCCCATGATCGCCGGATCGACAGTGATTCGCTCGATTCCCCGCACGTCATCATCATAGCGCGCAGCGGAGATCTGGACGGCTGACACACAGCCCCCGCGCCGGAGTTGACACACGACAAAAACCGATCGTCTGTCCCACAAGGTCGCCTGTGTCAGGTGGATAGCCAGTCCTCACGATTTCACGAATCCCGCCGCCAGTGCGCCATCGGCAGGCCCGGCGCCGGGGCGCGGAAGTAGGGGATGCGCTTGCCCTTTAGGGAGCCGATGTAGGCGGTTTGCAGGTCCAGGCCACCAAACGTTACGCTGGCCATCCACGGCGCGATTCCCCGCCCGGTGGCGAAGAGCACGTCCTCGGTCACCTTCCCGGCGAAGAACTGTCGCTCCAGGCGGTCCACCTTCTCCGGATCGCCCTCGTCCAACAGCACCTTCAAATCGCCTTCCGGCGTGAGGACAAAGAGCTTGTCCGAGTACACCATGGTTCCCCAGAGATTGCCGAAGCTGTCGAAGGCAATGCCGTCCGGCCACGCGCCTTTTCCCAGGCGCGACGGCCCGAAAATCTCCCGGTTCGAGAGGTTGCCCTTGTCATCCACGCGCAACCGGCTGACGCAACCGCCGGTGGTCTCGACCACGTACATCCACTCCTCCCTGGCGTCGAAGCGGACCTCGTTGGTGAAATGGAAGCCGTCCGCCACGATGTGGAACTTGCCGTCGATGTAGCGGGCCACGTAGCCGTCCGCCAGGTCGGTGCGCAGGGCGTGCATCCAGTTCTTGATGCGGGTGGTGACGGTGATCCAGATCCGGTCCCGCGAGTCGCGGAGCACGAAGTTCACCTTGCCGATGGGCTCGCCGTCGATGCTGTCGGCCAGCACGCGCGTGGCCCCATCCCGCGACATCATTTCCAGGCAGTCCGTCCCGAAATTGGATATCAGGATGTCTCCGTTGGCGGCGAAGGCCAGGCCGTTGGGCAGCGTGCCGGTGAGAAACCGCGTGGCGTCGTCGGCGGCCTGCGCGAAGTGGCCCGAGCGTTTCTGGGTGATGAGTTCCTGAGTGCCGTCGGGATCGATGCGGGTCACGCCTCCGCGGGCATCGGCGGCCCACAGGGCGCCGTTTGGTTCGGCCAATATGCACTCGGGCCGCGCCAGATCGTGTCCGGCATATCGAATAGCCGACTGATCTATTTCAAAATCGAGGATAGGGTTGCGCATCATGCGGCGCCTCCAATTGACTTAGTACTACCGCCTCCTAACCCGTTGAAGCCGGAACCAAACCGGGGCAATCTTGACGCGGAGACGCGGAGACGCAGAGAAAAACAACAAGAACAGTAAAGACTTGAGATTACGGTGAAAGTAAAGATTCCGCCGCAACCTCAAGTCTCTATTCTTGTCATTGCTTTTCTCTGCGTCTCTGCGTCTCCGCGTCAAAGATCGGTCCTGTTTGGTTCCGGCTCTGCCGGGTCAGGGAGCGGTTGAACTGACTATCTCTCTTACTCCGGGAAATCCACATCGTCGAAGAACTTGTAGGTGGACAGGTTCGATGGCGGCGCGAAGAAGCAGATTACCTTCATGTCCTCGCCGCCCGTGTTTTGGAGCATGTGTACCGACCCTTGCGGGAACAGCACCGCGGCGCCTTCCTTTACGGCCGCCACCTCGCCATCCACCACCACCCTGCCGGACCCGCGGATGACATAAATCAATTCCTCGCCGTTGGGATGGGCATGCGCCGGTCTGACCTTCTCCCCCGGAGCCACCCGGATGGCGCACACGGATAAGTGCCTGGCGCCGAGCCTCTCGGCGTTCGCCAGCCACCGCATATACCGGCCGGGCAGCGCCACTTCGTCTATATCGCCTTCATGAACAATCCGTACGCTCATGCCTTCAACCTCCGCGCGATGGCCTCGGCGAGCTGCGAAGGGGCAAGCCCGAAGGCCGACAACAACTGCCCGTACGTTCCGGAGTGAATGAAGCGCGGCCGCCCTTCCCGGTCCAGCGTGTTCACCGCAAAGGCACTGCACGTCTCGATGCGATCGCGTTGTTTGAAAAGGGTGGTTTGGAAGTTGCGCCAGATATAGCCGTTGTTCTGTTCCGCGAAACAGAGCAGCTTCCCGGAATCGTACAACTCCAGCAGGAGCGCCTGGTCGATGGAGGGCATATCCACCACGCCGACGCTGACGCCCTGCTGCGCGCACTCGGCCGCCGCCGCCAGCGCCTCGTGGACGCCGCGTCCGCTGCTCACAATAACGGCGGCATCCTCCGCGCCGCGCCGCAGCGTGTAACCCTTGCCGAACTCGAACTCGAACGTCTTGTCGTAGAGCGTTCCCGAGGGGGCGCGCATCACCCGTACGTACACCAGGCCCCGCTCGCCGGCCATGATCCAGCGCATGATGCCCAGCAGTTGTTGGGGGCAGGAGACGTCGATGATCTTCAAGTGCGCGATGCCATCGAAGATAGTGATGTCGTCGTTGCCCATGTGGGTGGCGCCGTTGGTGCGGGTCTCGAGATTGGGGGCGGTGGCCAGCAGGGTGAGATCCAGGCCATGCCCCTCGCTCAACCACGCGCCGGTCGTGGCGATGGCCTCCAGACGCTCCTGGTGGCCCACGGCGATGCGGCGCAGCACCTTCCAATCGAAAAAGGGACAGAAGGTGCTGACCCAGGCGTTGTAGCCCAGGACGGCGAAGGCCTCGCCGAGGTTCATCATGTTGGCTTCGGCCACGCCGGTGTTTAGGGCGCGGCTTTGGTCCACGGCGGCGACGCCGGCTTCGAGGCCGCTGGTGCTGGCCAGGTCCGCGTCGATCGAGACCACGCGCGGGTCCTTGGCGAAGACTTTCATGGCGGCGGTGATGACAGTGCTGGCGGCGTATTCCTTGCCGATGTCGATCTGCGGCAGAAGCAGCGGGTCGTAGCGGATATGCTTGTCGCGCCGGGGAGCGCGCCGGGTCACCACGGGTCCCACGGCCGGGCTGAGGATGAGTCCGGCCGGGCCGCCGCCCGATATGCGGATATGCATGCGCTCGGCCCATTCCACCAGCTCGTCCTGCAAGCCCAGGTCAAGCCGGTCCAGGAAACCGGAGAACGCCTCCACGCGCTTATGGCGCCGCTCGGCCTGGAGCGCCAATTCCTGCTCCATCAGGGCGTCGCCGATGGTCACCTTGTGGCCTTTGAGGAAATCCGAGAAGGCGCCGAATCCCTTGCTGGAGTGGCACACGATGGCCGTGGGCTGGCCGTTCCTGGGCTGGTTCTTGAAATCTTCCAGGGCGGCGCAGACACCGTCGTATTGGGCGGCGTCCACGCTTCGCACGTGCCAGCCGAATGAGCGGAAAACCGCTTCCAGGTCCGGCAGAGGGAAGATCATGCGGTCCACGATGTCCAGTTGGCCGTTGTTCTGATCCACCAGGACGCACAGATTGTCCAGGCGCTTGTGGGCCGAGTACATCACCGCTTCCCAGATAAGCCCTTCCTGCAGCTCCCCGTCGCCGGTCAGGCAGAAGACGTCGAATTTGGGATTGCTCTTGCCGGCCAGCGCGAAGCCCTGCGCCACCGCGAGGCCCTGCCCCAGCGGCCCGGTGGAGATGGGAATTCCCGGCAGAATCGGGCCGGGGTGACCGTTGAGAATGCTGTCGTAGGAACGTGAGTTCTTCAGGACCGAAGCGTCGAAGTAGCCCAACTCCGCGTAAATCGACGCCAGCGGCGCCACGGCATGTCCCTTGCTCAGGACGAACATGTCCTGCCCGCACCGGGTGGGCTCCTCGACGTCCAGATCGATGAAGCCGCCGTGGAAAAGCGCCACCAGGGGAACCACGGCGGAAAAGGCCCCGCCGGCGTGGATGCCTTTGTCCACCGCGTCGCGGCATTGCTCCAATGCCGAGATGCGAATGTCGGAGTCCTTGATTTCCAGCAGCTTCAAGACTCCCTGGCGCAGGAGACGGGCGCGCTCCGGGGCGGTGTCTCCAAACGCGGGTTTCATGGTGGGGACGGGTGACTGATAGCTCATGATATACCGCTCTTCACGAGGCTGGGCGACGCGCTGGGGGCCGGACTCTAAACCAGCGACCTCACGTGCTGCACCAGGCCGATGGCCGGAATGTTCGCCCAGATCGGCATGCAGTGTGCGAATTCGCTGGTGCTGCCGAAGAACTTGGCGTTGGGGAACCGCTCCAGCACGGTCTTGGCGCAATCGCCCAGCACGATCACATCGCCATCCAGGTTCTTGATGTGATCCTCATAGGGAAACTGCAAACCCATGAACACGTACAGGGGACGTTTGAGCTTGTCAAGGGTGCCTTCCACGTACAATTGGTCGAACCCGATGATCAACGAACGGCATCCCGGTTCGCAGGCGGCGCCCATGATCGCGTTCACGTTGGGAAACTTCCCCTGGATCGCCAGGTTCGGCCGCTTGAATCTGCGCTTGACCCGGTCGAGCGGCGCGCCGGTGAGCTCGATCTCCTCCATCTTGTTGGTCCCCTGCCCCTCGGAGGCCGCCAGTATGGTGGCCGGCGCGTTAGTGCCGGGGTAATCCCAATCCATCAGCGCCTCGCACACGGTGTCCACGGCCACCGGATCCGGACCGCCGCAGATGGTATTGAAGTCCTTGATGAGATCCGAAGGATACGCGCTGAAGGGCCCATTGCCCTGGCCCGCATAGAGCGAGTCGACGATGAACCACTTGGGGTTGGCGGCGCGGTTCAGGTTCACGATCTTCTGGAAGACATCGTCGCGATGGCAGCGCGTCATCCAGTCGTAGTCCGGCAGGTTGCCGAACTGCAGCTTCAGGGCGCAGGTCAGCGTGGTGTGAACGTGGGTCTTCATCTTGGGCACGCCGATGTAGACGTCGGCGTCGCGCACCGGCCGCGGCACGGGAAACTCGTTGAAGGCGATGGGCCGGTCGATCTTGTACATGTCGAAGGGAACGTTGTCAAAGGGACACAACTCCGCGCCGGTGCGTTTGGCCACCGCGGTGACCCCGCAAACCTCCATGGCGTTGCGCGTGTCGCCGCCCATGGCCGAGCGTTCGCCCACCAGGACTTGGGCGGGCGCCTGCTCCTGCACCAGCTCGAGCAGCGCCTCGAGAATACGGGGATCCGTGGTGAAGCCGAGGTTGGCCGGACACGGAATCACGGTATTGACCTTGATCAAAACCTTGTCGCCCCGCTTGACGATGTTCCGGAATCCGCCCATGGTCTGATCGGCTATGTCGCGAATCATGCCCTTCACGATGTCGAGTTGCTCTCTCGTGTATTCAGCCGGCTTGCCTAGGTCCCCATCGCTGTGGGCTATGCCCACCGTGGTCTTCTTTTCCATAGATCCGCCTCCCGTTTCCGAATTCGAACTCTTACCGGCCGAGCACTCCGTCCCAGGTGTCGACCTTCTGCTGCTTTTTCTCTTCTTCGCTGAACCAGGTGGTGGTAACGCACTTGGACTCGGTGAAGAACCGCACCCCATCTTTCCCCAGCGTATGCAGGTCTCCGAAGAACGATTGCTTGTGTCCCGCAAACGGGAAGATGCCCACCGGGACCGGGATCCCCACATTGATGCCCACCATGCCGCCGTGCGTCCGCCTGGCGAATTCGCGGCTGTAATAACCGCTCTGCGTGAAAATCACCGAGCCGTTGGCGAAGCGGTTGGCGTTCATCAGGCGGATGCCTTCCTCGAAATCCTTGACCCTCTTCACGCACAGCACCGGCCCGAAGACCTCCTCGTCGCCAATCGACATGCCCGGCTTGACGTGATCGAAGATTACCGGGCCCATGTAGAAGCCGGCCTCGTGGCCCCTGACCACCACGCCTCTTCCGTCCAGCACCAGCTTGGCGCCTTCCGCGATTCCCTTCTCGATCCAGTCGGTGACCCACTTCCGCTGGCCTTCGGAAACCAGCGGCCCCAGCTCGGACGACTTGTCGTAGGCGGGGCCGATCCGCCGTTCGCCGGCGAACTTGACCAACAGATCCACCAGCTCATCGGCGATGCTCTCCTGAACGGCGATGGTGGGCAGCGCCATGCACCGTTCCCCGGCGCAACCGAAGGCGGCGTTGATAATGCCCCGGGCGGTGCGTTCCACAGGAGCGTCCTCCAGCACCAGCGCGTGATTCTTGGCCTCGCAAAGGGCCTGCACGCGCTTGCCGTGCGCCGCCGCCGTCTGGTAGACATGCAAGCCCACCGACGTGGAACCCACGAACGCCACCCCCTTGACATCCGGGTGCTTGAGGATCAGATCGGCTTCGCGGCGGCTGCACGTGACCAGGTTCACCACGCCGCTTGGCAGGCCCGCCTCATACAGCAGCTCCAGCATCCGCATGGATGTCATGGGAGTCATGGTGGCCGCTTTCAGAACGAAGGTGTTCCCGGTGGCGATGCACAGGGGCATCATCCACCCCATCGGGATCATGGCCGGAAAATTGAAGGGCGCGATCCCGGCGAACACGCCCAGGGGCTCGCGGTACAGCACCGTGTCGTAGCCCGTGGTGGCGTTCATGGTGGATTCGCCCATCATCAGGGTGGGAACCCCGCAGGCCAGCTCGATGGCTTCCTTGGCTTTCAGGACGTCGCCGCACGCCTCTTCCCAGACCTTGCCGTTCTCCTGGCACACCAGCCGGGTGAGCTCGTCCAGGTTCTCGTCGATGAGATCCCGGAACTTGTACAGCACCTGGACCCTCTTTATGGCCGGCGTGTTGGACCAGCCGGGATACGCGTTCCGGGCCGCTTCGATGGCGTGATTCACCTCTTCCTGGGTGCACAACGGCGTCCGCGCGATCACCTGGCCGGTGCTCGGGTCGAAGATGTCGGCGTACTTTCCGGATTCCGAAGCCACGGCTTGGCCGTTGACAAATAAACTGAGCGTCCTGACATCGGTTGCAATCATTGGGTTCTCCTGCGCAAAAGACCGCCCGTCCGGGTTTCCGTCGCGCCAACCGCGCCTTCGGCCTCCCTGGGAGGTTCATCGGTTTTCATGACAACGCCCTCCTTTTTCCGGATGGATTCCTTGTGCAATGCGAATTGTATATTATACATGATCGCAGGCCCATTGAATATCAAGAGATCCTTTCCTCCTTTGCGTCGCCTGGCGCCGCAACGCTTGCCAAACGCGGATGGGACGCCGGTTCGCTAAAGCGAATGCCACGGTATCGATTCGCCTGTCGGTCGCCGATGTCGAGCTGGCGAAGGACAAAGAAGCGATACGCCAGGGCCTCAAGCCAGGGTGACGGACATCGCGCCGTGTTCCTTGCGCGTGGGGCTGACCGTGATTTCAACGTCCTGGCCGAGAGCAGTCAAGAAGGTCATCAGGCGCTCGATGGAGAAATTGCCGGAACGGTTGCGCATGAGCAGGGACACCTGCGGCTGGGCAATGCCGATGATGCTTCCGGCCTGCGCCTGGGTGAGCTTGCGCGCCCTGATAATGCGGTAAATTTGCAGGGTCAGGCGCGCCTTCAAGAGCGCCTGCTCGGGGTTAGGCAGGCCAAGGTCGGCAAAGACGTTGCCGCTGCTCTTTTCGGAGGGTATTGCGCTTCTTTTCTTCGTAGCCATTTCAGTTTTGCCTTTGCTTGTGCAGGCGGCCGGCGTCCGCCAGCCGGCTGCGGATCAGTTCGATGTCCATCCGCGGCGTGGCAACGCCTTGTTTCGATTTCTTCTGGAAGGCGTGCAGCACGTAAATGATCGCGGCGAACTGCGCTGTGTAAACCGCACGGTAGGTATTCGTATCGTGCCGATCCACGATTTCCATTACCCGCGCCCCGCCGAAACCCTTGAGGGGCTTTGCCGCGGGATCGGTGTCGCCCATCTGGGCCGCGTAAAGCGCCTGGCCGATATCGACGCGAACGGGCCGTGGAAAGGCCCGCAGATCCTTGCGCGACGACCCCACCCATTCGACCGCTTCAGATGGCCTCCACCCATAATAATAGATATCTACTCATATAATTGTCAAGCGGAATTCGCCGTTGTGCGACGGGGGAGGAGGCGAGCCCCCAGTTCATCACCAGTTCACCCAGCGCTGGTGCCTTTAGGTAGCAAAGGTTAGCGGGATGCTTTGGGAGTTGGCTTCTCCTTGACTTCCCGAATCACTAGATGCCGCAGCATCTCCTCTTGGTTGGCTGACCAGACCCCATCCCAGGCGACCTCGATTATCAAGGGCTTTGACGGTGGAACATCATGGCCCGCGGCAGTGATGTGGATGCGCATCCCCTCGCGAGAACGGACGTAGCCTTTCAAGTTATTTGGTTTAGCGTAGACCGCCAGTTCAAACCGCCCTGCGCCCTCATCGAGAAAGCCGAGGTCGCACACATCCTCCTGAACGATCGTGGGAAATTGTTCGTGGGAGGAGGGGTAGGCCCAAGTGAGCTGCAATGGAGCGGCCAGGTGTTCCGGCATGTAAGTGCCGTCGGCTGCCCGTTTGTCCACGCCGACAACCATAAGGCGCACCTCCTTTGCGGCGCTCCAGGTTCGGGTGTTCCTTACGGTGATGTGATATATAGATGACCCGTGTACCATCGGCTCGATTGGTCAGATCCCCGCTGGGGTCACGCAACGATAGGTCAACCTTCGGCCCTGCAAAAGTGGACCTCACCCAATCTCCCCAAATCGCGAGGATGGCTACCGCCAGCGTGCCAATTGCCGCCAGCCATGCCGGTAGAGTCTGCGCAAGAGAGCAATTCATGTGCTCCAACTTACCACAAGACGAGGTCCGTAGCCGGGGCTTTGCCTGAGCTCGCGCAAGCGGCCGCCTTTTCAGAACTCGCGTCTATCGGCTCGCCCCACCTGCATATCCCCCACCGGCCGACACCGGAATGTCTCGAAGTTCTCCACGTTCTTCAACACAAACGTCGAAACATTGGGGGCCTTTTGCGCCTTGACATTCTCAAAGCTTGCCCCACTCACCTGGTCCAGGACGAACGCCGGCCGCCCATCTCGTTCCAGGAAATTGACTTCCACGTTACTAAGTTCGATCCCTTTGGCATGACGGATAAAGAATCCGTATGCGGGTAACAGGCCGAACATGGAAGGCTCGGGATACTCCTTCTCGCGCTCGGGCGTTTCGAGCGGATCGCGCGGTGGCACGCCGCCCTGGGCGCGGTAGAAGAACCCGTTCACCAGGTCGGCGGGCTGCTTGGCTACCTGATCCATAGTCAACCCGCCGCGGTACCAGATGCGAATGTCGCTGAGGCGGACGCTTTCCACGTCGTGGCCGGGGATTCCGCTAATTATCGAGCCGTAGCGCGGGTCGGCGTCGTAGACTACCACGTTGCTTATAGTCACGCGGCGGATGGCGCCGATGGCGGTCCCCTCCGGCGCACGCATACGGGCCCCCAAGCGGAGGAAAATCGGCGCGTTGGAAACATCGCGCATAGTGATGTTGGAGACGGCGATGTCTTCTATGTGCGCGCCGTCGACGCTCTCGAGCGCCAGGCCGCGGGAGCGGTCGAAAACCATGTTGGAAATGGTGATGTTGCGGAAATCGCCTTCGGATTCGGTGCCGATCTTGATGCGGCCGGTGGGGCCGTCGCGGTCGGGCGCCTGCTTCACGGTTTGTTTGTAGGTGGCATCGAGGAGCGACCCGATGTCGTAGCCGCTGACCAAGCCATTGGTTATCGTCACGTTCTCGGTGGCGCGGGCGAAGCCGAGCGCGTGGCTGCCCTTGAGGACCAGCGCGTCGTCGTTGGGGGAGTTGATGCTGGTGTTGGAGATGCGGACGTTGCGGCAGCTATCGATGTCGATCCCATCGCGGTTGGTGTCGATTTTGAGGTTGTCGATGGTCAGGTTGTCCACGCCGGTGACGAGGATACCGAAGTGGCCGCCGTTGAGGATGGAGAAATCGCGCAGGGTGACGTTGCGGCAGAGCTTGAGCGCTATGAGCTTGTCGCCCACCGCGCCGCGCTCGCGGGTGAGGGCGGCGCCGCTGAGCAAGCCGCCGCCGACGATGGAGACGTTGTCGAGGCCTTCGCCCCAGATGAGACTGTTGTGCCAATGGCTGTGGCCGAAATCCTGGAACTGGTCCCACTGGTTGGGCTCCGCGGCGTCGTAGGCCGCCGGATCGGAAGACGCCTCCAGTCTGGCGCCGTGCTCGAATTGCAGGGTGATGTTGCTCTTCAGGCGAATGGAGCCGGTGAGATACGTTCCGGCCGGAAAATACACGGCGCCGCCGCCGGCGGCCGAGGCGGCTTCAATGGCCTTGTTGATGGCGTCCCGGTCGGCGGATTTGCCATCGGCTTTGGCGCCGAAAGTTTTCACGTCGAACGTGGCGGCCGGCAGTTGAATCGATGCCGCCAGAACAAGACATGCGAGAAAAGCCTTGGACATTCTGCCTCCACATCGATCGATCTTGATCATGACACCCCCTGCCGATTTCGGTCGGCGCGCCCGAGCTTCGCTCGGGTTGACAGGCGGAAGCGCCTGTCCCACAAGCTGTGCTTCGATGCCGCCCGCCTGTTAACATAGCATCTCGATGGCGTTTGTGTTCCGTGAGGAGGGTCACTTAATGCACACATTTTCATTTCTTGGGAGAGCGGCCGCGGCGTTGGCGCTGGTGGCCCTCGGAACGGCCGGGGCGCAGACGGCGCCGCGGCGTTTCGCGATCACCAGTTCGGGGGCGGTGGGCGACGGCCAGACCTCGAATACCAAGGCCATACAGAGCCTGATCGACAAGACTGCCGGCGCCGGCGGCGGCACGATCGTGGTCCCCGCGGGCGTGTTCGTTTCCGGGGCGCTGTTCTTCAAACAGGGCGTCAATTTGTCCATCGAAAAAGGCGGGGTGTTGAAGGGATCGGTGAATCCGTCGGATTATCCGCAGATACAAACCCGCTGGGAAGGCATCGAACGGGAGTGGACCTCGGCGTTCCTCAACTTCACCAATATGACGGACGTGGAGCTGAGCGGGGAAGGCACGGTGGATGGCTCGGGCAACGAGTGGGCGCAAGGCCCCGGACGCGGCCAACCGCCGCCCGCGCGTGACGCCGCCGCGCCGCCGCAGCCCAGGGTGGGGCGGCCGCGCATGATCTGCTTCACCAATTGCAAGCGCGTGCGCATCGCCAATCTGAGACTGCGCCAGCAGGCGGTGTGGTGCCTGCACATCCTGTATTCGGAAGACGTGACGGTGGACGGGTTGAACATCACCGCCGACCATAACATCCCCAGCTCGGACGGCATCGACATCGATTCGTCGCGCAGCGTGCGGGTCAACAACGTGGATATCGACGTCAACGACGACTGCATCTCGATCAAATCCGGCAAGGACGCCGATGGATTGCGGGTGAACCGGCCGAGCGAAGACATCGTCATCGAGAACAGCCGGTTTCATTACGGACACGGCGGCGTGGCCATGGGCAGCGAAACTTCGGGCGGCATACGCAACGTGGAAGTGCGCAACTGCGTGTCGGACGCGGACAACTGGGCGCCCATCCGCTTCAAGACGCAGCCCAGCCGCGGCGGCGTGGTGGAGAACATCACCTATCGGGATATTCAGTTGAAGGACACGCGGCAGGCCTTCGAATTCAACCTGGAATGGCGCATGGTCCCGCCCATCGCGCCGCCGGCGAAGGTGCTGCCGGTGGTCCGCAACGTGACCATCCGCAACGTCACCGGGACGGTGAGATCGGTCGGCATGATGCACGGCCTGGTGGACAGCCCCATCGAAAATGTGAAATTCGAGAACTGCAAAATCACCGCGCAGCGGGGGTTCACCATGGAGAACGCGCGCAAGGTGGATCTCTCGGGGCTGACGGTGGACGTCAAGGAGGGTGAGCCGATCACCAGGCGGAACGTACAATGAGGAAACATATGACAAACCCGGTTCGCGATGGCATGAGATACGCGTTGTTGATGGTGGCGGCGAGCGCGTTTGGGGCGCAGAGCCTCAAGTTCGATTTCGTTTCCGACAAACCGGCGCCAGGCTTCCAGAAGGTGGCGCCCGGCGCGATGTATTCCGAGGAGAGCGGTTACGGCTTCGAGGACGCCGCCAAAGAGCCGCCGTTCTACTTCTCGGTGCGCGTGCCCGAAGAGGGCAATTACAAAGTCACGGTAACGCTGGGCGATCCGGCGGCCGATTCGGTGACCACGATCAAAGCCGAGATACGCCGTCTGATGCTGGAGCGGGTTCGGGTGGCCGCGGGCAAGACCGAGACGCGAGCATTCCTGGTGAACGTGCGCACGCCCAAGATTCCGGGCGGGGGCGAGGTGCGGCTGAAGGACCGCGAGAAGGGCAACGAAGCCCGCGCCTGGGATAACCGGCTCACGCTGGAATTCACCGACACTCATCCCGCGGTGCGCACCGTGGAGATAGAGAAGGCCGACAACGTCCCCACCATCTATGTGGTAGGCGATTCCACTTCCACCGACCAGCCGGGCGAACCGTTCAACAGTTGGGGGCAGATGCTGCCGCGATTCTTCAAGCCGGAGATCGCGGTGGCCAATCACGGCGAATCGGGCGAATCTTTGCGCGGGTTCCTGGGCGAGAACCGATGGGCGAAAGTGCTGAGCGTGATCAAGCCCGGCGATTATGTCTTGATTCAGATGGGGCACAACGATCAGAAGGAAAAGGGCGAGGGTATCGGGGCATTCACCAGTTACAAGACCGACCTCAAACGGTTCGTGGCCGACACGCGCCAGCACGGCGCCACGCCGGTGCTGATCACTTCGATGAACCGCCAGACCTTCGACGCCGACGGCAAGATCACCAATAGCCTGGGCGATTACCCCGAGGCGGTGCGGCAGGCCGCCAAGGAAGAGAACGCGGCGCTGATCGACCTCAACGCCATGAGCAAGCTGTTCTACGAAGCCCTGGGACCGGCGAACGCGCACCTGGCCTTCGCCGGGAACGACAAGACGCATCACGACAACTACGGCAGCTATGAGCTGGCCAAGTGCATCGTGGAAGGCATCCGGCAGGCCAAACTGCCGATGGCGAAGTACCTGTTCGACATGCCGGCCTTCGATCCGGCGCATCCCGACCCGGTGGACAAGTTCGATATTCCGGCCGAGCCGGCGAGAGGCGCGCAGCGGCCGTATGGGCAATAGGGGCCGCTATTCGGGGTTGTAACCGCGGGGAGGCGAGTTCAGGCGGCGACGCCCGCTCCCTGACTTTGTGTGGGGTCAAGCCTTCGGACTTGGCGCCACATCGGAGCCTTGACCCTTGGCCAAAGGCGCTGGCTGCGGCCCATGCCATTTTCTGCGAAAATTCAGGAATGGGAGCAAATGCGAAGAGGTGCGCGACGGTGCTGGCGATGCTTCTGTCGCTGCCGGCGTTGGCCGGAGCGCAGCAGGCCGCGGCTCCGAAGCCCCCAACCGTCATCGGGCACGAAACCGGCGAACCGCGGGTGAACCCGAAGGACGGGCTGACATACCTCTGGATTCCGCCGGGAACGTTCTCCATGGGCTGCTCGCCGAAAGATAAGGAATGCGATCGCGACGAGAAGCCGGCCCACCAGGTGACCCTCACGAAAGGCTTTTGGGTGAGTCAGACGCTCGTGACCCAGCAGGCCTATGAGCGCGTGACGGGAAAAAACCCGAGCGAATTCAAAGGCGCCAATCTTCCCGTTGAAAGCGTGGATTGGAACGAAGCCAAGGCTTACTGCGCGGCGGTCGAAAGCCGGTTGCCGACGGAAGCGGAGTGGGAGTGGGCGGCGCGGGCCCGCGTGACCGGCGCCCGCTATGGCCTTCCGGACAAGATCGCCTGGCACTCGGGGAACAGCGGGTTGAAGACCCACGAAGTAGGGAAGAAGCTGGCCAACGATTTCTCGCTGTACGACATGCTGGGGAACGTGTGGCAGTGGGTCGCGGACTGGTACGGGAACTATTCGGACGAAGCGCAGAGCGATCCGTCGGGGGCCGAGAGCGGGCGGTTCAAAGCGCTGCGCGGCGGCTCGTGGTACTTCGATCCCAAGTACATTCGTCTGTCGAGCCGCGACAAGAACGAGCCCGACAACCGTTCCAACGACATCGGCTTTCGCTGCGCCGCGGATTGACTTCCGGCGCGCGGGTCTCCCTCAACCCCGCGGAACACGGATGGGCATGGCGCGCGCCCGCTTCCCGGTGGCGTCGAATAGGGCGTTGGCGATGGCCGGAGCGATGGCGATGATCGGCGTTTCTCCCGCGCCCGCCGGCTCGAGGTCCTTACGGCGTCGTCCCGCAAAGGACCACCGCCCCTTGATTCGTCCGCTCCCACACACGCGGACTGTAGCGCGTAGTCGAAAACGCGTCGAGGTATACCTCGCGGTTGCGGTCCGTGAAGAACACCATCTGGCGTCCGGCGCCGCGTTGCTTGACGCCTCAGTTCAGTTCCGCCAGCATCGCCTCCACGGCGGGCCGCAGAAGCGGCAGGTCGTTCACCGCCGTGGACCAGACTTCGTCGAGATCGATGCCGAAGTACTCATGCACCAGGAGATTCCGCATGGCAATCACATCGGTCCAAGGTATTTCGGGATGGGCGTCGCGCAGCGCCTGGCTCATGGAACGCGCCGCCTCACCGACGATTTGCAGGTGATACACCGTCCACACCTGCAACATCGCGTCGTTCTCGAACCGTTGCCTGCCACCGCCGATCCGTTCCTCTATCCGCTGGATGGAGTCCAGGATATCCTGTAGACGGCCAGCGTCGTCCCTCAAAGGACCACCGCCTCCTCCATGATCCGCTGTCGAATCCGCGGTTTCAGGCCGTTGTTGCTCGCCACGTCCACCTTGCAACCCAGCAACTTCTGCAACTCCCCGATCAAAGCGGCATGGTTGAGCAACCCACGCCCCGGCTCAAACTCCACCAACAAATCCACGTCGCTTTCCGGTCCGTCCTCGCCCCGCGCAACCGACCCGAAAACCCGCACGTTCCGCGCCCCATGCCGCGCCGCGATTGCGAGGATCTGCTCCCGCCTCGAGATCAGACTGTCGTAACGCCGCATCGGGATCTTCCTCCAACACCAGTATAGGCGACCAGCCCGATGCTGGTCCCAGCAAGCGGCCGACCGCAGCGCCGCGGCGGTGGTGGAAGATTTCGGGGGATTTCGGGGACCGGCTACTCAATCCCCAGACTCAGTTGCCCTGCGTTCATAGCTCTCTCCCTCGGGAGGCTCTCAGGGATTTGGGGGTTTCGTAGCCTGTCCCTGAAACTGGAAACTGGATTGGGCTCGGTCACCGTAGTCAGGTTGCCGAACGCGTCGCTCGTGAACTGCTTCCACTTCCCGGCCGCGTCCGTCACCGTGGTCTGGTTGCCTTGATAGGCATAGGTCGTCTGGCTCCCGTCCGGCGCCGTCTAAATGCGCAGAGGTTACGTCCCGTCCCCGGGTTCCTCCCATCCCTCGTTTTCCCAACAGGGCCGGTCTTGCAGTCGTAACAGCGTCTATCAGTTGCCCAGGGCCATTTCGTACAAATTGCCAGGCGCGACGACCCACGCCAACGTGGGACTAAGGACGTCAAGATCAACGATGTGCAATCGCAAATCGGCGATCTGCCACGAATCTCCGCCATCCCTCGTATGATACAGCCTGCCCCAGTGGTCAACTCCCCAGCCAGCGGTTAGCGACGTGAAAAACACTTGCCGCAGGGTTGCGTTCGGAGGGTAGCCCCGCTCGCAGAAGGTGCGCCCGCCGTCGTCCGTTCGCAAAAGGTTGTGGTCCAAGGCAACCCACGCCGACTCTCCAAGATAGGCGGCACCGAACGTGACATAAGCACCCTCCGTGGACAGTGCCGGGCCTACACACTCGGTTTTGAGTTTCGCTCTCGCCCATGTGGCACCTCCATCCCGCGTGTAGAAGAGAGCGTGGTCACCCACTGCCAGTCCATTACTATCGGAAGCGAAGTGGAGGCTCCGGATTTCCTGAGCGTCGCTGGCTGGAAGGGTTTGCCGGTTCCACTCGGCGCCGTCCTCGGTTCTGAAGATGACAGGCTTGGTTCTCGCGGACGGGTTGGGGGCCAGGACCTCGCCTCCGCTCACCCAGCACGGAAGCCGATCCCCGACGCAGGAAACGTCCTCAGCGACAAACCCCTTGGGCTGACGACCCCACCACGAAGCTCCGCCGTCCGAGCTAAAGTGGACTCCATCCCCCATCAGAATCCACCCAAAAGAGGGCGTTAGAAAACGGCAATCGGTGATGCCCCCCCGAACCGCCACCGAGGGCAAGACAACCAGTTGCCACCTCCGTCCTCCATCTGATGTTCGCCACAGGTCAAGGGAGGACCAGACAAACCCGACTGAACGGTTTACCAATCGGGCCTCTGTAATGCCACTGGCAGCGCCAGGGAGCACCAGCCGCCTGTGAATGCTGGGGTAGACTTTGGGGTTGGGTTGAGCAGCGGCAGCCCCGAAGGTAAGCACCGCCATCAGAGAGACGAAGCCGTTCATTGCATCCTCCGGGGGTGGTAGGGCGGGTGTCGCGTAGTGCTTCCATGAGAGTTTGGGTCGTACCAGAAGTCGGTGCCTGACACCTGAAACTGAACTGGAAACGCTGGGTCTGGCGAGCTACCGGCGGCTGCCCAGCGATTAATGCCTGAACCAGCTCCGGGGGCGCTCCAGAACGCAAAGAATGCCGCGTACACAGCCTGCAGGTGGTCGCACGAAGAATTTGACCTGTCACTGAGACCCGTTCCCCGTCGTAAGATCCCGTGAATCGGCGGGTGAGCAAGAACGTACCTAGCCGTCGCGTACGCGGCCACGCCGACACAGGACAAATCGATGGCGAACAGCAGCCCTACGGCGGGGCGAAGCAACTTTCGTTTGAAGAAAATACGAGCGACCAGCATCTCGACCGCGGTGGAAACCAGCCCCGAGAGGAACAGGACAGAGATCCAACTGTAGGGGTCCGCACGGCCAGTTGGAATACCGTCGAGGACAAGGTTGTGGGCCAGCACCTCGGCGACGATCGCGACCGGGAAACCGACGACGAACATCCATGATGCGAAGGCCATCGCCAAGCTAGCGGCAAGACGCCACCAGCGCGAGGTATTTGCTGCAGGATGCAGAACAAGATACCTTATCACCAGACCGGATGGGACGAAGCAGCCAGTGAAAATCGCCCACCCATTGCTCCAAAAATAGCGCAGATCTATGTCAACCATGAAACCCTACCGATTGCTGCATGGTGGAAGTTGGTTCTTTCCTTGGCCGTATTCCGCCACATCGTAGTTCTTCGTCCCTTTCACCCAGTTCCAGAGCGATCCGTAAACTGCGCTCATCGTGAAAGTCAGATACGAGACGGTCGTTCCATTCGCGAGGACAATGGGAACCGGATACGGAGTTCCTCCGTTCAGTGAAACCGTAAAAGACTGATAGAGGGTCACCGTGCCCCGCTGGGTCGCGCTAAGGCCCTTTTGGTCGTTGAAAACACCTCCACTGCCGCTTGACGCCGGATCTCCGATAATCCCCGTTGCGAGAGACCCCCCCGGACTAGTTGTAACAGACTCCGTAATTACGATGTTGTCACCCGCGAGGCTCGTGGGTTCCGGTCCTCGCATAGCTCCTCTCAGAGCCCTTTTGAACTCCATACAAGGCCGGCGTAGACGACCAAGGAACCGCTTTACTGACCATTCCGATCTCGCGCACCCGATCCGCACTTAAAGCGACCTCACCCGGTACCCCTCGCGCCAGGAAACGCCCGCCGCGCGCAAATCCCCGGAAATTTCTCTCCGGCAGGCTCTCAGGCTGGCCCGTTTTCCCGGTCACCGTTCCCGGATTCTCCTCGTTCGTGGGCGACGTGCGAAGAGCAGCGTGGCAATCAAGATCGCAATAACTCCAGCGACGGCCAAGGCATTCGCAAGCGCTCGGAGGTGCAGGTCCTCCTGGATAGAGATTCCCACCAGATGGTCCTTCGTACCGACTGTCCAGTATGGTTCCACGATCAGGTCTTCGGGCCGGGGGGACGGCCGCGCCACTTCCAAGTGGATATGCACAACAGCCCCCGGAGCCGCTCGAAATTGTAAACCGGCCGGCGCGCAATCAATAGAATATCCATATGGGGCATACTCAGCGGTTTTGAGGGTCGCTGGGTTATTGCCGATTGCAACCTCCACATTGACACCAAGGTCCTTCAAGCAATACATGTGGCGCCTCGGTCCAGGCGGCACGGCCCCGATGATATAGCCTGGATCTCCCCAGTTACGTAGAATCCGTCTCCAAGACGCACTGTTGGGAATAGCGACCGTCAGTTCCACGGCCTCTCCACCCTCCCCTTGACCAAGCGGCACCGTTGCTAACCTCGCGAACGCGAACTGCTCATCTGCCGGCCGTACAGGATCGGCATCCCAAAGCCAAGCCCAATACAGTGCCGCTGGCACCAGCAGCACCAACCCGAGCACTCCCGCCCACAAGCCTCTTGACATTACCCAACCGCCTTCAGTTTGCCAGCGAGCTCGCGAAGAATATGGGGCTGAACCAGCCATACGCGGTTCGCGGCGGCACTGGCGCGAACCCGCCGACGAGCCCAAGATAGCTGGCCACCGAGTTGCTGTTCGGCCCGCCCAGACCCAATAAACCAACTGCGTTGTACAGGATGGTGTTGTTTGGAAAGCTCTTGGCTGCACTGATCATGGCGTCCACCTGGGCACAGAGGGTCGACGACACGCCGCTGCTCCAGACCAAGTGCTGCTTGCTGTTGTCGCCATTGCCGTTGTCGTTGCCAGGCGTGGGAAAGACGTCTAAGTACTGAACCCCCGACGACCCCGGAGGCCACGGGCCCGCAGAGAGGATAAAATCTGCAGCTTGCCCGTTGATATCGCCCTGAACCCACCAGAATGTGTGGACGGCCCTGAACCTGGCGGCCATCGAGACATTCACGGCCCTGCTTTTGAGCTGGGCAAAGCAGTCGGGCTGCGGTGGCACTGTCCCCGTCCACGTCACCGTCACCCCCCCACCCGTATTGGTCGCCGGCAACCACCCGGGGCAACCCGGGTCCTCCCCAAACGCAAAAGAACCATCGGGCCAGTAGTAACATCCGTAATACTCTGTGCCGTATTCTCCCCCCTCTATCCATCCATCGTAGTACTCAAACATTCCACTTGACCCGCCGTCCGATGAACCGTAGGAATCATCGTCATCATCATCATCCAGCCCTGATCCCTGTGGTTCACTGGGTCGCCTCTCCCATACGCATACCGGTTCCAGCTCCCCGGATTCTTCGGATTCGCTGTCCTGATCCCCCCAGGGTCCGGAGTGTAAAACCTCCCCAGCGCGCTCGAGTAATACCGGTTCATCGCATAATCCATCCCCGGCCCGTCCCGCAGATACGTCGCGTACTTGATCGTTCCGTCGGGCAGTGGGTTCGCATTTTCCTCTCCATACGGGTAATACGACGGCTGCACCCACTGCCAGTTCTGGTTGAACAGCGCCCGCACCGAACCCAACCGGTCCGCCGTCTCCAGCAACTTGCTCCCGAAGTATTGGAACGATTGTACCGGCACGCACCCCCCATAATACTCCGTTTGGCAGTCCATCTGATACAGCACCTGTCCCCCCAGGTTATACAGCGACACCCGCACCGCCCCATTCGCTCCCGGGCTTTGCACCCGCTTCCCCCACGGATCGTACTCCCACTCCGCCGGCGGCACAGGCAATCCATGCCCCTGCCAATACCAATACGGCAGACCCCAATACCCGTCCTGATATGCCAGCCGGTTCTCCTCGTCCCACGCCACTTCCGTCCCGTTGATCGTCGCCGGGTTCCCGTTGGCGTCGTAACTCACCCCGTACTGCCGGTTCGTCGTCTCGTCGTAACTCACCGATAGCGGCGGCGCGCTCCCCTGCGTCGGCGTCTTATTCCACAGGTTCCCGAACCCGTCGTATCCGTACGTCGTCCCCCACGTTCCGCTGACTGTCGCCGCCCCCGTCACCCGCTGCAACGAGTCGTACGTGTAGTTCACCTCTTCCCCCGTCACCCAGTCCATCGACTGCGCGATCCGCCCGTTGTTCTGCCCCGCCGTGTACCGGTATTCCATGTCCATCACCGTCAGGCTGCCCCATCCCCACGGCTGCACCACCGCCGTCTGCCGCGTCAACTGCATCAGGCTGTTATACGTCCGCGTCTCCGTCGTCCCGTTGTTCATCCACAGGGTCAGTAACTGCCCCGCCACCCCGTACGTCGCCGACGCCACCGGATTCGAGTACTGGTCCGTCATCCCCCCAATCGCCCCATATCGTCGAAGCTGTAACTATACGTCCCCGCCGGCGACTGCGTAGACATCATCCTCCCTTCATCGTCCCACCCATAGCTCGCCGTCAGGTTCGTCGTGTACCCCACCGTATTCCAGTTTTCGTCCGGAAACGAGATCTGCGTTTGCAGGTTCTGCCGCGTCACCCGCCCCGCCGCGTTGTAGCTGTAATCGTAGCGCGACTGCCCGAAGGTCACCACCCCCAGCCGCCCCAATACGTTGTCTCCGCCGTAAGGATTGCTGTCGTAAGTGTACGCCACCGCCTGGCTGGTATCCTCCACCAGGTTCCCGCCGAGCGGCAGGAAGTACTGCTGCGAGAGCAGCCGCCCGTAGCTATCGTAGGCGTACTGCGTCACCTGCCCCTTGGCGTCCGTCCGCGTGGCCACCTGGTGGACGCCATTGTAAGTATACGTCACCGTCCCGTTCTCCGGGTTGGTGGCGCTCACCAGGTCCGTTCCCGAGCACAGAAACGTGCGAGTTTGCGTGTACCCGTCCCGCGCCATGGTCACCTGCGTGAGCTGGTTGCGGGGCGTGTACACGTAACTGGTGGTCAGGTTGTTCCCCCTGGCCGGATTGGGCTCGGTCACCGTAGTCAGGTTGCCGAACGCGTCGCTCGTGAACTGCTTCCACTTCCCGGCCGCGTCCGTCACCGTGGTCTGGTTGCCTTGATAGGCATAGGTCGTCTGGCTGCCGTCCGGCGCCGTCTGAATGCGCAGAGGTTACGGCCCGTCTGTCCCCGGCCTCCCAGAGGTTACGTCCCGTCCCCGGTTTCCCAGCCCTTAGTGAGTTGCGGAAAACCAGGGGCGAAAAGCGGGGACCGGGACGGGCTGGTTGTCGGGCTCGGTCTTTCGGTTTTCGGTGCGGCGCCAGGACCGCGAGGACCGGCCCTGCGTTGACATCCACACGAGGCGTGTGTATACTTTCCGTGGGAGGCTATCAATTCGAAATGACGCCTATGAACAAGCGCATCAACGTCATCCTGCCAACCACTACGGTAGCCGTGTTGGACAGGATCGCTGCCAAAGGCAGCCGCAGCGCTTTGATAGACCGGGCCATCCGGCGCTACGTCGAAACTCAGGGCCGGCGGAACCTGCGGGAGCGGCTGAAGCAGGAGGCTCTGGCGAATGCCGGGCGGGATCTGCGGATGGCCGCCGAGTGGTTTCCTTTGGAAGAGGAAGCATGGCGACTCGCCCAAGGCCGGAAAAGAACGAAATAGCCTTCCCTCGTCGCGGCGAGATCTACCTGGTTGGTTTCGACCCCACCGTCGGCCACGAAATCCGGAAGACTCGGCCCGCGGTCGTCATCCAGAACGACATCTCCAACCGGTATAGCCTTATAACGATCGTCGCCGCCATCAGTTCCCAGTTCTCGGATCCGCCGTTTCCCAGGGAAGTGGTAATCGAGCCTGAGGAGAGCGGTTTGCCCAAACGCTCGGCGGTAATTGTCAACCAGATCCGATCCGTGGACCGGCTACGGCTCCAGGAAAGGCTGGGTAGGCTCTCCAGACCGAGCATGGAGCGGCTGGACGAAGCCATCAAGATCAGCCTGGGGTTGGTCCGGCTGTAGATCGAGCCTGGCCTGGTCCGCCCACGCGATCCGCTTCACGCCGGTTCCCTGCAATTCTCGATTTCCTCGAGCGTGATGCCGAGTTCAGCCAGCACCTGCTCATGCGGAATCGGCTCACTCCGCTTGAGCCACTCCCGAGCTTCGTCGAGGGCGCGCGCATCGTCCGCGGTGAGCGGCTCGTCGTCCACGGGCGCATTGGCGATGGCCCGCGACACGGGATCCAACATCACCCGGAGCAGGCCGCGCACGGCATGAACCTGGCTGGGCGCAAGCCGCTCCACCAACTCGTGAAGTTGTTCCTTCTCGTGCGTCAGTTCGCCAGCCATGAGCCCTCGCCCGCCTGAAGCTATTGTACCGCCCGCCTCTCAGAACTCGAAGCTGGCCGCCAGACGGAGACTTCTCCCGTTGTTCAAAGTGTTGGTGATGGCTCCGAAGCTCGAATCCGTAAGCATATTATCCGGCGCGGCGAACTGAGGGGTGTTGAAGACGTTAACGGATTCGGCGCGGAAGGTCAGCGGCTTCTCCCTCCACACCGGAAATCGCCGCGACACCGATGCGTTGACATTGCGGATGGGGCCCTTTCGAAACGTATTGCGGCCCAGGTTCCCCTCGATCGTTCCCAGCGAGAGGAAGGCGAAGGCGGAGGCCGGCAGCAACTGCCTGGACGTATCCGGGTTGCCAATGGTGCGGCCCAGGACGGCCAGGTCGAGCAGGTTGGGCCGGTCCCCGGGGGTTCCGTCCACGTTGCCGAATCCCGGCGCGTCGGAGCCCGTGAATACGGTGAATGGCGTGCCGCTCTTGAACAAGGCGATGGCGGAAATGCTCCAGCCTCCGGCCAGAGCCCGAACCCAGCGCGTGGCCGAAACAGACGAAGGAGTTTCATACGAAACCCGCCCCCGGAACGAATGCGGCTGGTCGAAATCCGAGAGGCCCTTCAGGTCTTTCTGCGTTTCAAACTCCCACTGGCTGTCGGTGTGCGACAAGGGTCCCTGATCGGCGAAGCCGGCTCCATCGTCCATGGTCTTGCTGAACCAATACGATGCGTCCACATGCAAGCCTTTCCAGCGGGGCAGGAATACGCCGGCCACGGCGGCGTTGTACGAGGCATCCGCGCCGTTCTCGACGTCGCGAATCGAGCTGTAGCTCTGGTCGGGGCGCCGCTGGTCGACGTTGTCCTCGGTCATGTTCATGCCCGGGATAATCAGCCCGCGGTTGAGGGATCGGATCATGATCAGTTTGTTCGTGCGGCTCCCCACATACCCCAGTTGCACATGCCAGGATCCGCGCAATTCCCGCTCCCAACCGGCATTGTACTGGTTGGAATACGGCAGGACCATGTTAGGGTCCAGAACCGTGAGAAACGGGCGCCCCTGGGTGGCCCCGGCGAAGGACGTCCCGCTGGCGGCCGTGAGGGCCTGGATCAGATCCGGCTGCTGGATCATGAGCACCTCGTTGGCCGGCGGGTTGGAGCGTATCCAGGCGTAGGAAGACGGCAGGATGGGCCCGTACTCAAGCCCGTAGCCCGCGCGCAACACGCCGGCGGCTCCGGGAAGGCGGTATGCCAGACCCACTTGGGGCGCCAGAGCGTGGCAGTCGCAACCGTAGGGGATGGCGCCGGGATGGTTGACTTCATTGGGCGCCGGGCTGGGTTCATAACGAAGCCCATAATTGAGCGTGAGGTTGGCTCTGGCGCGCCAGGCGTCGCCGGCGTAGTACTGCATTTCCCACATGCGAAATCCGGCCGACAGATCGCCGATGGATTCGACCATCGAATAGGGCAGGCCCAGCCGGAGGTTGGTGATGGCATCGTTCTGCGAGTCGGCCATAAAAGCGATATCGGGGCGGCTGGAGTCGGACCGGTATCCGTTGTATTGCCGCCGCGTAATCTCGAATCCGAAGACGAACTCGTGAGCGCCTTGCGTGTGGCGCGCCTGCACTCCGTTGCTGAAGAGGTTATCGGCCCGGTAAGCGGGCACGTCCGGCCCCGGGCCGAGCCCTTGCAAACCGACCACGTTGATGCTGGGGCCCAGGTTGTCCTTCGAGGGGGCTAACAGCGAGGTGGTGCGATCGAAGGCGGTGGTGGCGCTGGTGGAGGTGGCGGAGGTCCAATCGCGGCGCCAGGTTACGCGGCCGTCGTTGGAAAAGCCGGTTGTGTCCGGGTTCTGCCCAGCCACGAGTTGAAACGCGATCACCTTCTGGCCGAAGTAACCGTACTGAACCGCCAGCTTGTCGCGGCTCCCGATGTCCTGGTCGAAGTACGTGTTCCAGTTCTGCCCGTCCACGCGCTGGGGAGAATTGGTATTCAACATCCGGGGATCGATGTCGGTGCGATTGGGGACCTCATCCGGAAAGGCGTTGAGAATGAGCTGGACGTAGGCGCGCAGAGCCGGGTCGGTGGCCAGCGGAGTCCTTTCCGAAGGCAAGGGAACCAGCACGTTCCCGTTCACCATGCCGCGGGTCTTCTGCTGGCTGGTGGCGACGGTGATGTAAGCCCCGCGCCAGAGAGACGCTTCCACATCGAAGCCGTACTGGTTATCGTGCGCGGGCATCAGCCCTCCCACCTGAAAGAAGGCTCGGGCGCCGAAGACGCTGTTCTGATGGGACTCATACAGCCGTCCATGCAGCTTGCGCCGCTCCCGCGCCGGAACGTGCAGCCCGATCGAGGGTGCAACGCCGTATTCGGAGCCGAAGTAGTTCAGGTCCGGCAGGAATTGGGGAATGAGGGTGGCCGTGGCGCCAATCCGCACCAGAAGGTCCTTGAGAACGTTCAGGTCCACCGGGGCCACCGCGACATTCTCATTGCGTTCGTTTTCTCCGGCCGCGGCGTCGGTCCGGGACGCTTGGATTTCCGGGCTTCGCGCCTTGGGCGCGGCGACGGCGTCTTCCGGAACCGCCGGATTCGCCGCTTGGGCCTGGCCGGGCGTGTCGCCGCCTCCGCCCGACGGGCTTGGCTCCTGCGGCGATTGGGCCGCCAGGGCGCTCGACAGCAACGCGGCAAGAGTGAGTGCGAGTCTGGTCATGTAGGTTCTGTGACGGCGGCGGCCGCTTCAAAAGCAACCGCAAATATCGGGTCCTTTTGCCCGATTATACAAGAGATGAACGGCTGAGTGGCGCACGCTTCAGCGCGCTTCGGCAAAAGCGGGCCTGCCGTGATCCGTCCGTAGCGCACTGAATCCACCGCGGAGCCGCCGAGGCGCGGAGAAGGCGCGGGGAATCGTTCATTTGGGAAGGCAATTCTCGTGTTTCATCCCGAGTTTTGCAGTTCTCCGCGATTCCTCCGCGTCTCCGCGACTCCGCGGTGGGCAATGTCTCCCGGGCTTTTCGGATGCCTCTATCCGCTATTGCGCGGGCGGCTCGGAATGCGTCTGCGCGAGCTCCGGCTTTTGGCTTAGGGCTTTGCGCCAGCACAGCAGCGCTTCGTCCTCCTGGCCGGTGGCCATCAGGGTGTGGCCCAGGTTGAGAAGAGCTTCGGCGAACTGCGGATCTTCGCCGATCGCCTGGCGATAGAACAGCGTCGCGTCGTCCGCATTCCCGCGCTTCTGGCAGATGAGGCCGGCGTTGTAGTAGAGCTCGGGAGCGTGCTCGCCCATTTCGATCAGGCGGCGGTGTAGATCGTACGCCTCGTCGTAATCCTGGCGTTCGAGCGCCAGGGCGGCCAGCCCGCGCACCGCGTCGGAGGAATCGGGGCGCAGGGCGAGCGCGTCTTCAAACGCCTGACGAGCCTGCTCCGCATTGCCGGCGCGGGCCCAGGCGATGCCCGCGTTGAGCCGGGCCTCGGGCCATTCGGGCCGGTGCTGGAGGCAGATTTGGAAGGCCTCGGCGCTGGCCGAGTACTCGCCGCGAAGCAGGCGCAGATAGCCCAGCCGAAAACAGGCCTCGCACCACTCTGGGGCGTCCTGAGGGATCTTGGCATAGAGTTTCTCGGCCCAGTTGCGCTCGCCCTGCTGCTCCAATACCAGTGCCAGGTTCCAGATCGCCCCGGGCTGGTTGCCGTCGAGCTGGTAGGCTTTTTCGTAACTGGCGCGCGCGCCGGCGAGATCGTTCAATTCCTGGCGGACCACGCCCAAGTTCAAGTGCGCCGGCGCGGATTCGGGCTTGGCCGCCACGGCGCGCTCGTAGGCTTCGGCGGCCTTTGGGAAGACGCCCAATTTGTGATACGCAACGCCGAGATTGAACCAGCTCTCGAAGCGCTCGGGGGCCATTTCGGCCAGATTGAGGCAGTGCCGCGCGGCGGCCGCATAGTCGCCGTCGGCGAAGGCCAGGGAGGAAAGCGCCTCATCGGCCACCGGCGATTCGGGACGCATCTCCGCCAGCATCTCGGCGTACCGGCGGGCGGACTTCCCGTCCTGCTTCTCCAGGTAGAGCGCCACCAGGTTGGAGAGCGCGTCCTCGTGGTTCGGATTGATGGCCAGCAGCCTGCGGTAGTGCTCCACGGCCTCCACCGAGCGGCCGGTCTGGTGCAGAACCACGGCTTTGCCGAATAGCGCCTGCTGGTTATCGGGGTACAGACCCAGGTACTTATCGAGCGGCGTGGCCGCTTCCGCGGCGCGGCCATCGTGAATCAGGCAGATTCCGAGCCCGAGCAAGGCTTCCGTGCGGCCATCTTCGCCGGCCAGCGCGGCGCGGAAAGCTTCCGCGGCCTTCTTCCATTCGTTCAGGCGGCCCTGGCAGACGCCCAAGTTGAAACTGGCGGCGCGATTCTCCGGTTCCGCGCCAACCAGGCCGGCATAGGCGGCGGTGGCCGAAGCGAAATCGTCCATTTCGTACCGGATGTGGCCCAGCGCGGAGAGCAGTCCGGGGCTGTGGTCGCCCTTCTCGATGGCCCGGTCGAGCACCCGCACGGCGTCCTCCAGTTTGCCCTCCAGGTGCAGCGAGATGGCTTTGGAAAGCGCCCCGCTCGCGCGTTTCCCCCGTTCCGGATCGCGGGCCCGAGGCGGCGCGCCGGTTGTGGTTCTGGTCGTCAAATCCATGGTCCCCGCCTTCGGTCTTTCCGGAATCCCAGCGCGGCGCCGAGAGCCGTCGCTCCCGGAGGTTCGTAGGGACTGGAGGCGCGCGGCGGAGCTTCGCCCGGCTGCAGTCGCGCGGCGGCCGCAGGCGCCTGCCCCAGGGCGCTGGCCACGTAGGCGCAGACCTTGCCGACGAAGTCGTCGTTGGCCGTCACCCGCAGCCAGTAGAGGCGTGCCCTTTCGCCCGCATCGGCGAAGAAGCCCACGCCTCCGGAAGTGAGCGTGTTGTCGGAGAAGGAATCGATTTCCTGGCCTTCGATAGAGGTGACCACGCGATTTCCCTTCACCTCCACGGCCACGTGATACGGCTCGTTGTTGTGCACCATCACCGAGAGCGGAATTTCCACCTCGCGCCCCGCCTTGCCCCCCAACACCGTGAAGTGAACCATGGCGATTATGGGCCGCAAGCCCGGGTCCACCACCCTGAACTTCATGCCGTAGTAGTTCTTGCGGTCGCGGGCCCGAACCACCCACCCCACGCTCTTGCTCTCGATCTCGGTGAAGAACTCCATGTGGTAGTTGGCATAGGCCAGCGACGGACGGAACAGAGCCAATTGACCGGGGCGGACATAGCCATCGGGATTTCTGGACCAGCCCGGCGCCCAGGTGGAAGGGCGCTCGCCCCAGGCGGACATGCCGTGGCGAAACGTGTCGCTGAATTCGGCCGTGGCCCGTTTCGCGACCGCGCCGCGCACCCACGCGACGGGTCCCTTGGCGGCCGGAGCGCGGGCGGAAACCACCGCCAAGCCGGACGGGGCGGGAGCGCGCGGGTTCGAAGCGTCGGCGCTCGCCGCGGGGGCGAAAACATCCGGTCTGGCAAGGCCGAATTTCCAGCCGGTTCGCAACGCGCTGGCGCCGCCCCACACAAGCAGGCCAATAAAAACGCCCGCGGCGATGGCTCCCGCGGTGCGCCACCAGGCGCCCGCGCGGGCAACCGGCCTGGCGCCGGCCGGCACGGCGATCGCCTTGACCGGGGGCTTGTTCACCGCTTTTGTCGACGGCAGATCTTCCCGGCGCACCGCGACGGCCTCCAACCCCAGGGCGGGGAGCCGAATGGGAAGGTGCGGCGCCGGCATGGGGCGCAGTTCGATGCGAGCCGAACCACGGGCGCGCTGGCTGTAATATTCCAGGGCGATGAAACCCGCCACCGGGTAGACTTTCCCCGGCGGCGCGTCCCCCGCGGGCCCCACGCCCGGCAGCGGCGGGCGCAGTGCGGCGCTGGCGCCGGCCGCGCGCGGCTCCGTGTCGTCAAACAGCCGCTCATGGACCAGCGCCGGCTCGGCCCGCGGCGCCGGCAGCCAACCGCCCGAAAGCGTCAAACTCCGCCCCGCCTTGGCCGGCGTCGGACAGTTTGGGAGTGCCAGAGCCGCACGGGCGCCGATGATGTCCGCCACGCTCGGCCGCACCGGCCGGACGGCCGGCTCGGGTTGCGGAAGCGGCCCCCACGAAGCAGCCGCCGGTGGCGCCGCGGGCGCCATCTGTAAATCGCCATAGCTCCGCCGATGCTCCGGACTACAGAATTCGTCGTCCCGCGGAGTCTGAAATGGACCGATATTCTTCCCGCAATATAGACAGTCCACGCGCGCTTTCTTTCGGACGCTGCGACAATTATATCGTCAACCGATAGCAGAAAATGAAGTTAACTTTAGGGGGATTTCTCATAACAATAGATATGGGAAGAGCGATATCTAAGGTTAAATGTCGGCGGAGGAGCTGGAGCGGCCCGGGGCCCCTCGCCCGCCGGTTTGCTACCATGAAATTTCCCCCAAGAATATGGCGCTGCGATTCTACAACACGCTCACGCAACAGGTACAGGAGTTCGCTCCGGCGCGCGACAACACCGTCCGCATGTACACTTGCGGCCCCACGGTCTACGACTTCGCCCACATCGGCAATTTCCGCACCTTCACCTTCGTCGATATCCTGCGCCGAACGCTGCGGGCCAACGGTTTTGGCTTGAACCACGTGATGAACATCACCGACGTGGACGACAAAATCATCCGCAACGCGACGGCCCAGGGCAAAACGCTCGAAGAATACACGGCCGCCTACACGCAGGCTTTTCTGGAGGATTGCCAGGCGCTGCGCCTGGAACGCCCGGAGCGCCTGGCGACCGCTACCGCGCACATCGCCGACATGACCGCCGCCATCGCGCGGCTGAGGGAGGCCCGGCGCACCTACGAGACCGACGGGAGTGTCTACTTCCGCATCGCGACTTTTCCGGAATACGGAAAACTCTCGCACAACGATTTCAGCGGGATTCTGGCCGGCGCGCGCGTGGATGTGGACGAATACGAGAAGGCCGACGCGCGCGATTTCGCGCTGTGGAAGGCCCCCAAAGAGGGCGAACGCTTCTGGGATTCGCCCTTCGGGCCGGGCCGGCCGGGGTGGCACATCGAGTGCAGCGTGATGGCCCTCAAGTACCTGGGCGATACCCTCGATCTCCACGCCGGCGGGGTGGACCTGATCTTCCCGCATCATGAGAACGAGATTGCGCAATCGGAATCGCTCACCGGCCAGCCGTTCTCGCGCTTCTGGCTGCACGCCGAGTTCCTGATGGTGGAAGGCCAGAAGATGTCCAAATCGCTGGGCAACTATTTCACCCTGCGCGATGTTCTGGCGCGCGGATACGAGCCCGAAGCCATTCGATACGCGCTGGCTTCCACGCCCTATCGCAAGTCTCTGAACTTTACTTTCGACGGGCTGAAATCGGCGGCCACGGCCATCGACCGGCTGCGCAATTTCAAACTCCGCCTCGAGACCGACCGGTATCCGGAAGGCTCCAATGAACGCTTGGCCCAGCGGACTGCGGAGGCGGCGCGGGCGTTCCGCGACAGCCTCAACGACGACCTCAACACGGCCGAAGCCCTGGCGGCCGTTTTCGAGTATGTTCGCGACGCCAACAGCGCCATGGATGGGGGAGAATTTCGCGCCTCGAACGCCGCCCAAGCGCTCGATTTTCTGGCGCGCTTCGATGCCATCTTCGACGTGCTCCGGCCGGCGCGCAAGAGCGGATTCCTCGAAGATTCGGAGGTGGAGCGTCTGATAGCCGAGCGCGCGGCGGCCAAGAAGGCCCGTAACTTCGCGCGGGCGGACCAGATACGCGACGAGCTGACCGCCCAAGGCATCACTCTCGAAGACACCAAGGCCGGCGTGCGCTGGAAGAGGAAATAGGGTTGGACCTGCATACCACGGCCGTGCATGCGGGCGACCGCAAGAAGGCGCCGGCCCAGATCCCCGTGACCACGCCGGTTTATACGGCGGCGAGCTACATCTCCGGTTCCATGGAGGAACTGGACCGCGTGATGGGTCACTCGGAGCCGGGTTACTCCTACGGGCGCTACGACAACCCCACGAACGCGGCGCTGGAGGAGCAGGCGCGGGCGCTCGAAAACGGCTTCGGCGCGCTGGCGTGTTCCTCGGGGATGACGGCCCTGCAGATGGCCATCGCGGCGGCTCTGGCGGACCGCCGCCGGTCCATCGTGGCCGCCGGCGCGCTCTACGGCGCCACGGTGGGGTTGCTGGTGAACGTGCTTGAGCCTTCGGGCTGCGCGGTGCGCTTCGTCGATATCTGCGACCTCGATGCGGTGCGCGCGGCGGTGGCCGAGGCGCGGCCCGGCTGCATCCTGGCGGAGACCATCTCCAACCCGCTGCTGCGGGTGGCGCAGATCGACAAGCTGGCCGGGATCGCCCGCGGCGCGGGCGCGGCCCTGATTGTCGACAATACCTTCGCCACCCCGCTGCTGGTGCGGCCGCTCGATCTGGGCGCGCATTTTTCGGTCCACAGCGTCACCAAGTTCCTGGCCGGCCACGGCGACGTGCTGGGCGGCATCGTGGTTTCGGACCAGGAACACTACGACGCGCTGCGGCGCCTGGCGCGCATCACCGGTCCCGCTCTGGGACCGTTTGAAAGCTACCTCACCATGCGCGGCATCAAGACGTTTCCGCTGCGCCTGGAGCGGCAGTGCGCCAACGCCTGCCGCGTGGCCCAGCGGCTGAGCGCGCATCCCCACGTCGAGCGCGTGCATTTCCCGGCCGACCCGGCCCACCCCGACGCCGAAGCCATCCGGCGCCTCTTCCCGCCCAACCTCTACGGCGCCATGGTGAGCTTCGAGCTGCAAGGCGCCGGGCGCGAAGAGGTCTTCCGCTTCATCGACGCATTGAAGCTGATTGTGCGCGCCACCTCGCTGGGCGATGTGCACAGCATGATCCTGTACCCGGTGATGAGCTCCCACCGTGAGGTTTCACCCAAGCACCGCGAGCGCATGGGGATCCGCGACAACCTGCTGCGCCTCTCGGTGGGAATCGAGGCGGCGGAAGACATCATCGCGGATCTGGAGCAGGCGCTGGCGGTGGGATAAGCCTCCAGGCTTGTCAAATCCGAGCGAAGCTCGGACACGCCGACCACGCTCGGGTTGGTGGAATGCGGCCCAACCCTATCTTCCGCCCGTCCGAGCTTCGCTCGGATTGACAAGGCGGGAGCCTTATCCCACTACGGCAGCGCTTCCAGCACCCGGTCGATGTCCTCGGGCGAAATGTAAAAGTGCGGCGACGCACGTACCCAGCCCGCGCGAGGGGCGGTCATAATGCCGCGCGCTCTCAGGGTCCGCACCACCTCTTCGGCCGGCAGGGCCGCCTTGCGGAAGCTGACGATGCCCGAGGCGGTCTCGGGCGTTTGCTCTCGGAAAAGCTCGTAGCCCCTGGCCCGGACGCCATCGGCCAACCTGCCGGTCAGGTTTCGGACAACGGGGGCTATTTCTCTTACCCCGACTTCAAGTAGAAAATCGATTGCCGCCTTCAATCCGAAACAACCAATGGTATTTAGAGTTCCGGGCTCGTACCGGCCGGCATCCCGCCTGAGGGTCATGTCGCGGGAAGCGTAATCGGCATAGTTTTCGACGTTGGTCCAGCCGAATTCGATGGGTTCCACGAGGTCCTGAAGATCCTTTTTTATGTAAAGGATAGCGCAGCCTTCGGGGCCCAGCAGCCACTTGTGGCCGTCGGCCGCCAGGGCATCGATGTGGCTGGCTCGCACATCGATGGGAAATGCTCCCAACCCCTGAATGGCATCTACCAGGAAAATGCAGTGGTTGCGATGGCAAATCTCACCAATTTCGTGAATGGGCGCCCGGTATCCGCTCAGAAACTGCACAAAGCTGATGGCCAGCAGGCGCGCCCCGCGGCAGGCCTCTTCAATCCGCTCCAAGGGGTCCGTCACGGATAGCCATGTAACCGCAATCCCTTTTTGTTCCAGGCGCTTCCAGGGAAAATAGTTGGCCGGGAACTCCTCGCGAAAGGCCACCACCCGGTCCGCCGGCCGCCAGTTCAGCCCGAGGGCCACGGTGACGATGCCCTCGGAAGTGTTCTTGACCAGGGCGATCTCGCCAGGCTCCGCGCCCATCAGCCGGGCCGCGGATTTCCGCAGGCCGTCGTAGACCGCCATCCACTCGCCGTAGTGCAGGCAGCCGTAGTTCAGGCAATCGTCCGCCAGGTGTTTCATAGCGTCCGCCGCGGGCTTCGAAAGGGGCGCCACGGCGGCGTGGTTCAAATACGTCAGCCGCTCGCGAATGGGAAACTGGTGTGCGTATCGTTCCCAAAGTGTCACGTCTTTACCAGAATTAACGGGAACTTTCAGGCTCACTCTTTTACAATACTTTAGTGAGGGCCGGAAACGGAGTTATGCGGTGCGCTTCGGTGTTCCTCTCGCGTTACGAGCCGCGACCGTCGGGGAGCGGCCGGGTTGGCCTGGCGTTCCTCTTGTGTCTGGCGCTGGCGGTGGGCCTCCGCGCGGGTGACGACAAGAAGAACGATCCCGGCCAGATCGGCAACCGCGACGTCGGCTCGGGGGTGAATTTCTACTCCATCCAGAAGGAGATGGCCCTGGGCCGCCAGTTGGCGCAGGAAGTCGAACGGCAATCCAAGCTGGTGGACGATCCGATCGTCACCGAGTACGTCAATCGCCTGGGCCAGAACCTGGTGCGCCACTCGGACGCGAAATACGCTTTCACATTCAAGGTGGTGGACGACCCGAGCCTGAATGCCTTCGCCCTGCCGGGCGGGTACGTCTTCGTCAACCGCGGCCTGATCGAGATCGCGGATGAGGAAGACGAGCTGGCTGGCGCGATGGCGCACGAGATTGCCCATGTTGCGGCGCGGCACATGACGCGCGAGGCGACTCGGTCCGATATGGCCCGCCTGTTGAGCGCGCCCGCGCGCGTGGCGGCGGGTGGATGGAAGGGCTACGCCGCGGGCATGGCGCTGCCGGCGGCGGTTGTCAGCTTCAACCGGAAGGACGAATCGGAGGCCGACTATTTGGGCGTGCAGTACATGTACGCCGCGGGATACGACCCCAACGGGACCATCAGTATTTTCGAGAAGTTGGAATCGCTCGAGCGCAAGAGCCCCGGCGCCGTGAGCCGGCTGTTCGCCACCCACCCGCCGGACGCCGAACGCATTCGCCTGACGCAAGAGGAAATCGAGCGGATCCTGCCGGCCAGGCCGGAGTACGTGGTGAATACTTCCGAGTACAGCGCCATGCGCCAGCGATTGATCGACCTCGATAACAGCCGGGGCCAGGAATCGCCGGAACGGCGGCCGCGATTGCGGACGGCGCCGATCGCTCAGTAATGATACCGGCAAGCGAGAATTCGAATCTTGCCGGGCTGAACCTGATACACGAGGCGATGTTCCTGATTGATCCGCCTGGACCAGCATCCGCTCAGTTCGTGCTTCAACGGCTCAGGTTTACCAAGACCTGAGAACGGTTCGCGTTGCGTTTCCCGAATCAGTCGAATCACCCGAAGCGCCTGAGCGCGGTCCTCCTCCACCCACCAGGACAGATCCTCGAAGGCAGCCGAATCAAATTCCAAGCTTCTCAACGGCAGCCTCGAAAGAAATTCCCTCCTGGCGTTCGATAGCCGCCAAGAGACGGGTCTTCATGGTCTCGGACTTCAGCAAGTATGCCGTCTCCCGCTCCGATTCAATCTCGCGCCAAAGCTCGATAGGTACAATGACCGCTGTTGGCTCGCCATTCTCGTTCGACACGATTTGGATTTCGGTGCTCGCCATAGATTCAGTTTACTTCCTCCAAGACCAGGTTCACCCATGGAGCTGCGCGAGATGCGTCCCGTGGGACGGTCGGGACGTTCGACCTACCCGCGCCATGTGTGGAAGGAATCGCGTAGATGAAGATCGAGTACCCTGCGCGCGCGTCCGGCTCGCGGTCCCGCAGCGCGGCAAAGTAGTCGCGGTCCTTTGGAGCCGCTAATAGTCCTACCAGCACATTGACGCAGACGGCGTATACGCCAGGCAGGGGGTTCAAGCGGGCCGGGCCGGTCCACGAACCGCCGACAGGGAACGGTTCTTCGACCAGTGTCTGCGGGTTCGCGTAACGGAAGACCGGGTCCGGGCCGGCCGTCGACAGCCGTACATGCTGGAGCTTGTTACGCCGGATGTAGTCCATCAGGTCCGGCAGGTTTTGCCCCCAGTCGATGTTACTGTCCGCCAGGTACTTCCATCCGTTTTTCGGCCCGCCGATCCATTCGTTGAAATACGAGATGCCGTTTGGGTAGATCCACAGCGACTCCCCCGCCACGCAGGCGGCCAGCAGCCAGGCTGCCGCCCGCGGCTTCCATCGCTCCAGCGCGAAGCCGCTGCCCAGGATGAGCAGCGGAAGCGCCGGAAGCATGTGGCGGAAGCCGATTTGGATGCACGACCGGCAGGCCAGCAGAGCCAGCCAGAGCGCGATGCCCCAGATGATCGCGGCCTCCGGCCGCGGGCGGCGGCGCAGACAGGCGAACAGCCCCGCGATGGCTGCCAGTTGCAGCGCAATGGGGAACTTGAGCGCCCAGGCCAGGGGAAAATACCAGGGCGACGGTTGATCGAGACGCCGTCCCAACATGTATCCTCCGAATCCCCCAAACGAGTCGTGCCGGCCGACGAAGCGGATGCCGCGCGAAAACTGCGGCGGAAATGGCAGGCGCGTGAGCACGGCCTCCACGGGGATCTGCAACCCGTGTGCATTCGCCGTGGAAGGGTCCTCCGGGGGACCCAGCAGTTCGGCGGAAAAGCGGAACTGGTACGCCGCCGCGATGCCGGCATACAACACCCCCAGCGCCAGCGCCGGCCCAACCAGGCGCGGGCCGCGCCACAACAGAATCAGCAGGGCCACCGGCGCCAGCGCCAACAGCGAAAACTTCGTCAGAACCGCCGCCAACAGCGCCCCCACCAGCAGCCAAAGGCGCCGCCCGCCTGGCCGTTGCCAGTAGATCCACAAGGCGTAGGCGAATAGCGCGCACGCGAACGCCGCGGGCACGTCCGACTTGATGAGCGCCCCGTGGCCCAGAATGGTCGGTTCGAACGCCGCGCAGGCCGCCAGCGCGAGAGCGGTCCCCTCGCGGAACAGGCGTCTGCCCCAGTGCCACACCACAAACACCAGGCCGAGCGGAAACATCACAAACGGAAGCCGGCTACGGAAAATCACCCGCTGGATATAAGCCCGGTCGCCCTCAAGCATCGCCGAGCCCATGCCGTAGGCATTCTCAAATCGGCGGCCGGGCGGCTTGGCGACCAGGCGCGAGGCCCAGCCGGTAAGCATCCTGGTCAGCGGAGGCGTGTCGCTGGGGTAGAGTACGTCGTTGCCGGTCCAGTACATGTAGCCGGCCGCCATGTGCGATGGCTCGTCGTAGGTGAATCCCAGCCGCCAGGCTTCCCACACCAGCAACCCCGCGTCCAGCGCCAGCAGCAGGGCAATCAAAAACGCCGGTCGCCTCGCCAGAGTCATTGTGAACTATCATACACGCCGCGAATGGAGCGGGTACGCACGGCCTGAATTCCCGCGGCGCCGCCCCTGGTTGTATGCTGGTCTCATGGTGGGATGCGAATGATGGGAGACCTGCCACCGAGGGTGATTCTCCTGCCCTGCCTTCTGGTCGCTCTGGCCGCGGCGGCGTCCGACGACGTGGCGGCCCGCAAGAGCCCGCTCCAGGCGTCGGCTATCGCCATCGATTATCCGCGGGACGGGTCCATTTTCCCGCCCGAGATCACGCCCCCGACGTTCCTGTGGCGCGATGACGCGAAAGGCGTCGCCTTCTGGCGGATCGAAGTCTCATTCGGCGCCGGCGCGGCGGCGATTCACGCCACTTCCAAGGGTGAGCGCCTGCGCATCGGGAAGATCGATCCGGACTGCGTGTCCGTCACCAACGAGCCGCCCCGGCTCACTCCCCAACTGGCGGCCGCGCATTCCTGGACGCCGGACAGCATGACCTGGCAGACTATCAAGCGGCGTTCGGTGGCCAACGCGGCGACGGTGACCATCACCGGCTTTCGCGACGCCGCCCCGGAGCAGTCTGTCTCCCGCGGAAGGGTCGCCATTTGGACTTCAAAGGACCCGGTGGGCGCGCCGATCTTCTATCGCGACGTGCCGCTGATGCCCGCGCCGCAGGCGGAAACCGGGGTCATCAAACCCCTGGCCGCGGAAGCCCTGCCGCTGGTCGCCTGGCGGCTCCGAAACGTGGGCGAGACCCGCAGCCGGGTGGTGATGGAGAACCTGCCGGTGTGCGCCAACTGCCATTCGTTCTCCCGCGACGGCAAGACCATGGGAATGGATCTCGATGGCTTGCAGAACAACCGGGGGATGTATTTCCTGGCCTCCGTGGCGCCGGAGATGGCGATCCGCAAGCCGGACGTGATTCAGTGGAGTTCGCCGCGCGGCAGGCTTAAGGGCAACGTCCGCATCGGATTCATGTCGCAGGTCTCGCCGGACGGGCAGTACGTGGTGACCACGGTCAACCCGTCCGCGCTGGCGCCTGGCTCCGAAGAGCCTTCCAGCAACTACTACGTGATCAATTTCAGGGACTACCGGTTTCTCCAGGTGTTCTATCCGACGCGCGGGATTGTGAGCTGGTATGGCCGCCAGACGGGAGTGCTCCAGCCGCTCCCCGGCGCCGACGATCCGCGCTTCGTGCAGATGGGCGGCATGTGGAGCCCCGACGGCGAGTACCTGGTGTTCGCCCGCGCCCCAGCCACCGATCCCAATCCGCCGGGAGTCCCGCTGGCGAAATTCGCCAACGACCCCAACGAGCTCCAGCTCCGGTACGACCTCTACCGGGTTCCCTTCAACAACGGCCGGGGAGGCGCGCCGGAGCCCATCGCCGGCGCCTCGGCCAACGGCATGAGCAACACCTTTCCGAAGGTCTCGCCCGATGGACGATGGATCGTGTTCGTCAAATGCCGCAACGGGCTGCTCATGCGTCCCGACAGCCAGTTGTACATTGTTCCGGCGGCCGGCGGGACCCCGCGGCGCATGCGCTGTAACACGCCCCTGATGAATTCGTGGCACAGCTTTTCGCCCAATGGCCGTTGGCTGGTGTTTTCATCCAAAGCCCGGTCGCCCTACACGCAGTTGTATCTTACCCACATTGACGCGGATGGCAATGACAGCCCCGCCATTCTGATCGATAACACCACCGCCGCCAACCGCGCGGCCAACATTCCGGAGTTTGTGAACATCCCCGCCGATGGCTTGCGGCAAATCGGCGGCCCGGTCCTCGACTATTACCGCCTGGTCAATAGCGCGACGTATTCGCAGAAGACCGGGCGGTACGAAGCGTCCGCCGCGACGTGGCGGAAAGTTCTGGAGCTGAACCCCGATGACGAACTCGCGCATCGCGGCCTGGGAACCGCGCTGCTCATGACGGGCCACCGCGAGGAATCCGGGATTCATTTCCAGAAAGCGTCCGAGATCAAGCTCCGCGCGGCGATCGAGGCCGATCCCACCTCGGCGCGGGGATTCAACGATCTCGGCGTGCTGCTGGTCCAGACGGGGCGAGCGGAGGAAGCCGTGGCGCAATTCCGGAAGGCGGCCGAGCTGAAGCCGGATTTCGCCGAGGGGCGCGCCAACCTGGGCGGAGCTCTGGCCAAGGTGGGGAGGCTCGACGAGGCGCTGGTCGAACTGCGCAAAGCGTTGGAGTCGAATCCCAAATATGCGCCCGCGCACTACAATATGGGGCTGGTTTTGCGCCAGCGGGGAGATGCGCGGGGGGCCGTCCGGGAATGGCAAAGCGCGCTGGATCTGAACCCCAAATACCCGGAGGCCCACGACAGCCTGGGTGAGGCGCTTTATGCGCAAGGGCGTACGGCGGAGGCCCTGGCGCACTGGCGCGGCGCCATCGGGCTGCAACCCAGCGACGCGCAGGCGCTGCGGTGGGCGGCCTGGGTGCTGGCGACCGCGCCCGATGCCGCCATCCGCGACGGCGGCGAGGCGCTGGCGTTCGCGGTACGGGCGGTGCAGCTCTCCGGAGGGAACGACGCGCGGACGCTCGACACGCTGGCCGCCGCCTACGCCGAGAAGGGGCAGTTCGCCGAGGCGGCGGCCACGGCGCGCAGAGCCCAGGCGCGGGCCGCGCAAGAGAACCAGCCCGCGCTGGCGGACGAGATCGCGGCCAGGATCGCCGTGTATGAAGCCGGCCAGCCGTTTCGCGACCGCGCTATCGCGGGCAAGACGAATCCGTAATGTGGGACAGACGCTTCCGTCTGTCACTGGAGTTTCCACATTTTGCTCGGTGCTTTCATGGGCATCAGCCCCGTAGGGGCGCCAGAAAATAGCCCACGGCGCAAGCCGAATAAGCGTTAACCTAAGGGCAAAAAACACGCGAAAGAGCAATACTCCGAAATCGTCGAGACCCCAAAAACAGAAACATTTTCGCCGAGAAATGTTCTTAGGTTAACGCCTATTCGGCGCAAGCCGTTGGGAGCAAATGCATACCGCAAGGAGCCCCGGAGGGGCGAAAGAGCCTTTTCAGGGGGAGTCGTCAATCCCAAGGCACGAAGAGCCTTCTTACGCTCCTACGGGGCTGGAGTGCAGACACCGGTTGAAAATGTAGAAACTCCAGGGCCGGGCATGCCCGGCTCCTACCCTTTACCTCCGCAGCGGGTCCTCCACCCACGGCGGCGTGGCTTCCATCAGGCGGCCCAGCTCCGGCTCCAGCTCCTCCATTTTGCGCTTCATCTCCCAGGCGATGGCGCGGTAGCTGAAGTGGCCTTTTACGCCGCTGCGCAGCTTGCATATGTACTCCGCCTCGGCGAAATCCATCTTGAACAGGAAGCGGGAGCGCGCGCCGAAGGGCAGCAGGTAATGGGCGGCGGGAGCCGGCAGGCGGCCCATGGCGTCCAGCGCCTGGCGCATGGCGGAATCGTAGACCGCCGCCGCGCCGGCCTCCCTCACCAGGGCGGGCGTATCATAGCCCAGCTTGCCGGCGTATTCCTGGCGGAACTTCTGGCAGCGGCGATGGCGGTGCAGGTCGCGGTAGGCCCCGACGTCGATCGCCAGATCGTAGCAATACAGGCCGCCGCGGAACCCCGCCAGGATTTCGTCGCGCCGCGTGCGCGATCCCAGCGCCACGTCGAACACCTCGGCGCGCTGCGCCGCGCTCCAGCCGCACGCGATCTCGAACAACTCGCGGAACGGCCGGTCCGTGACCGGATACAGCAGCGTGGCGGCGATATCGGCGGGCGTGTTCGCCGGCTTCAGCAGATCCACCATCGGCGCCATGCCGCCCCGCGGCGCGGGCAGGTTCTGCTCGGCCCAACGCTTCAGATCGCGGCGGGATTGCGCGGCGTGTTCGTCGGGGTCGGCGTGGCGGGCCAGCGTGGGCGCGAGCGGCTCCGCGGCAGCCGCTGCGTCCCACCGGCAATCGGGTTCGGCGGCGCAGGCCTGGGCTATTTCATCGCCCAGTTCCCGCAGTTCCCGGTACTCAGACGCCTTGAATCGCCGGATCTGCTTCTCGAGCGTCCGGATGCTGGCCACCTGCCCCACGTTGGTGGGCACGCCCCAGAAGAGCAGGTAGCGCGCCACGTCGAACGCCCGCGCCGCCAGGTTGCGCTGGTAGACCTCGGGCTTCATGTCGTCGGGGCGCGGCAGTTTCTCGCTCAGGCGCTCAAAGGCCAGCCGGTTGACTTGCGCGTAGGCTCCTAGCAGCGCCTCGCCCGCCGCGCCATAAGCGGCCGCTTCGTCGCCCTCGATCTCGGGAGGAGTGATAAAGCCCGAGCGCGAAAAATCCTGGTAGCGCGACGATTTCGCCTGCCCGTCCCACAGCGGCTCCTCTTCCACCTCGGTGGCAGCCAGCTCCGAAATGCCTTCGAAACATAGGACCGCGTGCCCCAGGTCGGCGATGGAAGCGTGCCCGTACTGGAAATAGAAGTTTTCCAGAAACTTGCGCGAATCGTGGCCGCGCACCCAGGCGATGGAGTCGCGGATGGAATCGGGCGACCGGCTGTAGCGCGCCAGCGCGTAGGCGATCTTCTCCGGCGGCATGGGCGCCAGCGTGATGACGCGTTTCGGGTGGCTCAAGAAGTTATCATAGCGGGGTGCGAATCCGAATCCAACGCATTCATCCAGCCGCCGTCCTTCCCGCCTGCGCTCACGGACCGTTGGAAGACGCCGGCATGGACCTCTGCGCGGTGGAAGACGTGACCCTCGAGCCCGGCGTACCGAAGCTGGTCCCTACCGGCCTGACCGTGGAAATCCCTCCGGGGTACGAAGCCCAGGTGCGTCCCCGCAGCGGCCTCGCGCTCAAGCACGCCATCGCCATGCCCAACGCCCCCGGCACCATCGACCCAGGCTACCGCGGCGAGGTGCGCGTGATTCTGCTGAACCTGGGGCACAAGCCATACGCCATCCGCGCCGGGGACCGCATCGCGCAGATGATCGTGACCCGTTACGAGCCGGTAGAATGGGTGGAAGGCGACCTGACCGATTCCACTCGCGGCGCCGGCGGCTTCGGCTCCTCCGGCCGGTGAGGCGCCCCGGCTGAGACGTGGCGCGGACTCTCAGTCTGCCGTGTCCCGACTCATCGGGACACGCCGCAGGTTCTACCTTCGTCGCCCGATCGACCTGAAGATCCACCCGGAGGCGGCCCGGTGGATGATAGCGTACCGCGGCGCAACAACTGCCTCTTATCCTCGCCCGGCCAATCATCGAAATCGACCCGTAGAGCGGCCTTCCAGGCTGCCACGTCGGCATCCTTGCCGACGTTCTTCGAGGAATGCAGGTAAGAATACCGGAATAATGCCGGTAGGAACACCAACATGGCAGGCGGGACGCCCGCTCTACGGCGCGCTCGATAATGCGCATCATTTGCGCCGCGGACCAATAGAATATGAACCCCTAGCCGATGAAGAGGCCGCCTAGCATTTCGCCTAATGCGGGTGGTCGGGATCGAACGCGTCGTATGCGCGGCGGCCTCACCCAATTGCAGCCCTGATCGAAGTAGCATAAGGTCGTAGTCCATTATTCCTAAGTTAAGGGGGGTCGTTCCGGTTCCGGCGGCAGAAACTGTATCAATGTCCAATTCTGACCCTATCTATTGGGCGCATTCCGCAAGAGGGACATCGGGTTCCGACTCGCGCGTTGGATGGCAACGCTTGGCCGAACATCTGGAGGCGGTGGCGGAGCTCGGCGGTAAACTGGCCGAGTCCACCAGGCCGGGAGATGAACGTTTCGCTACGCTCGTGCGGCTGGGCGGTTTGCTGCACGACTACGGCAAGTACACCGACTGCTTTCAACGCAGGCTCGCCACGAGCCGCGGGCGCTGCCCGCATGCCATATACGGGGCTTTGCTCTCTTACTGGGGAACGGGCGCGAACGGCGCCAAGCCGGGCCTATTCCATGTCGCCGCGGCAATCGCCGGGCACCACGCCGGACTGCCGGACTTCACGGGAGACGGCAACTCGCTTAAGAACCGGTTGAACGACGAGCGATATAGGAGGGATGCGCTCTCGCTGCTCGATTGCGCTACTCGGGACTGCCCAGGACTGCGCCGGGCAGTGGAGACTCTGCCGCCGCAGATGCGCCTTGCTGGGCAACCGGAAGCGGTACGCCTCGATCTCTACACGCGCATGCTCCACAGTTGTCTGGTAGATGCCGACCGGCTGGATTCGGCCAGGCGCGCGTCGGAGCAGGTGCCACTGCGCGCCGTAGAGCGCCTCTCCATGCTGCGCGCGCATTTGGAGGCTTTGGCGCGGCGCGCGAGCGACAGCCCGCTGAAAAGCTTGCGCGACAGCGTACTGGAAGACTGTCTGCGAGCTGCCTTTTCCCCATCCCGGCTGTTCTCTCTCTCGGTGCCCACCGGCGGCGGCAAGACGCTGGCAGCGATGGCCTTCGCGCTGCAACGTGCGGCGCGGCAGCCGGAGCGGTTCCGCCGCGTCATCGTGGTGATTCCGTTCCTCTCGATCATCGAGCAGAACGCCGCAGTTTACGCGAACGCGCTGGGCCGGGACGCCATTCTGGAGCACCACTCCGGAAGCCTCATGAAGCTGCAGCGTCAGACGGACGAACAGTTCGTGCCGGCCGCGCAGCGAGACGGGGAAGAAGACGAGTTCCAACTGAGCGGGCTGCGCAACGCGACCGAGAATTGGGACGCGCCGTTGATCGTCACCACGTCGGTGCGTTTCTTCGAGAGTCTCTTTTCCAACCACCCAAGTGACTTGCGCCGGGTACACAACATCGCCCGCTCCATCGTGATTCTGGACGAGGTGCAGACGCTGCCGCGCCGCTTGCTCGGTCCGCTGCTCGGCATGATTCGCGAATTATCCGAGGACTGGGGCGTGGACTTTGTCTTCTCCACGGCCACCCAACCCGCCTTCGAACGGCGGTCGGTCAAGCCGGACCTCCGTTGGGAGCCGGGAACCCTCACAGAGATTGTGCGCGACCCCGCGCCGTTGCGCGCCGCGCTGAAGCGGGCTGAGATCCACTGGGAGATCGAACACGCAGTGACCTGGCCACAAGTGGCGGCACGCGCGCTGAGCCGGCCGCAATGTCTCGTGATCGTCAATCTGCGCGACCACGCGGGCGATCTTTACCGCGAGGTTCTGCGCGCCGCGCGGGAACGTGGGGTCGAAGAGAAAGCCATCTTCCACTTATCCACGCGCATGTGCGCGGCGCACCGCTTGCGGAAGATCGAGGGAATCCGGCAGCGGTTGCGCGACGGCGAGCCCTGCTATGTGGTCTCCACGCAATTAGTGGAGGCCGGCGTGGACGTGGATTTCCCGCTGGTGCTGCGCGCGCTTGCCCCGCTCGATTCCATCGTCCAAGCCGCGGGCCGCGCGGACAGGGAAGGACGGCGAACCGCGGAATTGGGACGGCCCGGCGGCGATGTGGTGGTCTTTCTACCTGCCGATCACAAGATGCCGCCGCATGAATACGCCGAAGCGGCGGGCGTTACCCAGGAGATGGCAAAACAGGCTCTGGAGAACGGCGAAAGCATTCAGGTTGATTCGGCCGAGGCGATGGCTCAGTACTTCGAGCGGTACTACGGCATAGGCGACGAGCACCTGGGCGGGGAACTTGTTAAGCTGCGTCAGGAACAGTCCTTTGCCACGCTCGCTCAGAAATTCGAGATGATCTCCAGCCGTGCACGTGACGTCTTCGTGCCGGATGACGATGAAGCGCGTGAAGCCATCAAGCGACTCTACGCCATCGGGCAGTTGACGCTCGACTTGCGCCACGCATTACAGCGCCACACCGTGGGATTGAATCCATCGGAATTCCGGAAGGCGGGCGGCGTGCTCTGCGAGTTGTCGGCCGGCAGTGAGATCTGGATCGCCGCCGACCCGGCGTACAACGACGAGTTGGGATTGGTTTTTGAGATGGGAGCGGAAGGCCTGATTGTTTGTTCTCCGAGGTGATTCGGGAAGAGGGGGCGGCAAAAAGCCGCCCCCTTCAATCTTTCAACTGACTAGAACATGTTTCAATCCACGCGCCCGTGTGGGGGGCGAATGATCCCTGCCCTTTAGTTTTCGCTTGACAGGGAATCCAGTTTGGATTATAACAGATACATATTCGAGTTATGTTATAGTCCGTTGAAAAAGATGTTGCCTATCGCGGCGCGGTGCTGGCAGCTGAGAAGGCCTTAACTCGGTAGGCGGACCGCTCGAACGGCCCGCCACCAGCCGACAACCGTCGGACGGAGGATGCCCCAAGTGGGAAACACAGAGAGCATCCTCTGCCCGCATATCATTAACGGCCTACTCCTTGTGGCGGGCAAGTGGAAGGAGCGGCACAGCAGGACAAATCGGGAGGTTCTGTCCATGTCCATGCCTGACATTCGGGTCCGGGTCTCGGGCGCGTACGCCTGTTTCACCCGGCCCGAAACCAAAGTTGAACGATTCTCTTACCCAATCATGACGCCTTCGGCCGCGCGCAACGTGCTGGATGCGATTTGCTGGAGGCCTCAAATGCGCTGGGTGGTCACGCGCATTACGGTACTCAAGCCGATCCGCTTCCTGAGCGTGTTGCGCAACGAAGTCCAAAGCAAGCTCTCGCCGGCCTCCGTGAAGAAGTGGATGCGAGACCCGTCCGAGTTCGCCCCGCTCATCGCCGGCGCCGGCCAGGATACGGACGGGACGCCGCGCAATACCACGCTGCTGTGCAACGTGGCGTACTGGATCGACGCCTACCCGCTGGTATTCGACAGCTCGGGCGACAACTCGCCCACCAAATACGCCGAAATGATGAAACGTCGCGTCGAGAAGGGCCAGTGCTTCACCCGGCCGTACCTGGGGTGCCGCGAGTTTGCCGCCGAATTCGGCCCGGCCCGGGAGGACGACCACCCGATCGCCGAGTCACTCGATATCGGCCGCATGCTCTACGACATCGCCTTTCTGCCCGCAGGGAATCGCGCGGCATTCTTCCAGGCGCGCCTCGAAAACGGCGTGCTGGATACCCGGCCCGACGTCGCACTCGGTGAGGAAGCCCGCTGCCAGGAGGTGCTGTCATGCTCGTACAAGCGCTAGCCGAGTACGCCGACCACTACCTGAGCGCGCAGTTGAACGACACGGCGTGGGAAGAGAAACCCGTTCCGTGGGCGCTCGAAATCTCGCGGAAAGGCGCATTCCTGACGGTGATTCCGCGCATGACCTCCATCGCGCGGGGTAAGAAGCAGGTGCAGGTTCCCATGCGGATGAGAGTCCCGCGCTCGCCAGTGAACCGGAACAGTGGCGAGCATCCGCTGCTGGGCACGGACGATATCGCCTATGTGCTCGGCCCCGGCCCCTGGACGGCCGACAAGGCTGGGGACAAGGCGAGGGCGGAGAAACACCACCAAGCGTACGTTGCCCTCCTTCAGCACGCGGCGGAAGTAACCGGGGATGAGGCGCTCGCATCTTGTGTGCTCTTCTATGACCGGCCGGAAGAGGTGGAAAAGGCTCGCGCGGAGCTTCAGGAAGCCAAGGCCGGCGCGCTCGTCGCCCTTTCGTCCGGTGGCGCTCTGGTAGAGCGGGGCGCCGTGCAGACCTTCTGGCGCCGACACTACCAGGAGGCATTTGCCGCGAGGATGGAGGGCTACCTCGGCGAGTGCCTCATCTCCGGCAAGACGGGCGCCATTGCTCCCACACACGAAAAGATCAAGGGTGTTACGAGCCTCGGCGGAAGGGCCGAAGTTGGCCTGATGTCCTTTGATAAAGAGGCCTTCCGCTCCTACGGTTGGGAACAAAACCAAAACAGCCCGGTATCGCCCGACCGGGCCATGGCCTATGTGCTCGCGCTGAACGACCTGCTGGGTAGCGATGAGGCGCGCATCGGGAAGGGCCGACGCAAGGACATCGCCGGCGTGGGCTTTCTCACCTGGCTGCGCGATCCGGCGGACTTCGATGCCCTGGACATCATGGAACGGGCCGATCCCAAAGAAGTCGGGGCCCTGCTCAAGTTCGATCCCCGTGCCGACCCGGACGCGAACCGCTTCTATCTGGTTGGCGTCTCCGGCAACGGAGCCCGTTTGCGTGTTCGTTATTGGGTGACCGAATCGCTTCCCATGGTCAAAGAGAACCTCAAGAACTGGCATCAGCAGTTGCGCGTCAGTTATCCCTGGGACAACGCGCCGCCGGCTCGTCTCCGGCAATTACTCGATGCAATCCACCGGAAAAGCAAATCGCAGGCCCGGGGCACTAATAGCCGCGTCGAAGCTCACGCCGAAACCGCCGCCCAAAGGAAAAGAAATCCGCCGGCTCACGACACCATTGCCCTGCTTCGCCGTGGCCTCGAAGGCGCTTCCCAGCCTCTGGGTTACGGGATGCTGGCCGCCGCGCTGATTAGACTGCGCCACCCCGGCGGAAACACTCCGGAGCCGAAGGGCAAAGAGAACAGCCCGTTCTCCCTGCAGAAACTTCGCATCCCAATGGGCTTGATCCGCATGTGTCTCAATGATATCGCGCGTCCGAAAGGAAAAAAGGAAATGAGTGAAGGCTTGGACCAAAGCTGCAATCTCCCTGCGTACGTGTGTGGGCGATTGATGGCGGAATACGAAAACCTGCAATCGACGACATCCAGGCGAGCGGAGGGAGGAGAAGTCAACAGCACCGTCACCGACCGTTTTTTTTCGCTTGCCTCGACCTATCCGGCGGCAGCGTTTTCCAAGATCATCGATCTGGGCCAGAAGCACTTAAAGAAGCTCCGCAGGTTCGATGCTGCGGCTGCTTTCTCCATCGAGCGCCGTCTGATGGAGATCAACAAACTTCTCCAGCCAAGTGAAAACGGGGCATACCCGGCGAATCTCAGCCTTGAAGGTCAGGGGCTGTTTGCGCTCGGGTACTATCACCAAAAGGCGTGGTCCAGGGCCCAAGCTAAGGACCACAAGCAGTCAAGCGACGCCACCAATGAAAACACTGAGGAGATGGATTGACCAATGAGCACAATTAACAACCGCTACGACTTTGACTTTCTCTTCGACTGCCAGGATGGGAATCCCAACGGCGATCCGGATTCGGACAATAAGCCCCGTCAGGATCCCCAGACGATGCACGGGCTGGTCTCCGACGTCTGTCTCAAACGCAAAATCCGGGACTTCGTCCTTTATGACAAGTCGAGCGCCGGTGCCGTCGAGCCCGGCTTCGACATTTTCGTGCTTGGAGGCAGCTCGCTCGAGCAGCGGCAGAAATTGGCATATGACAACCTAGACAGTGAGGTGGAGTGGAAGGGCAAAGACACTTCAAAGACTGATATCGAGAAGGCTGCGCAGTGGATGTGTGGACATTTTTACGATGTTCGCACTTTCGGTGCTGTAATGAGCACAAAGGAATTCAATTGCGGGCAGGTCCGAGGGCCAGCGCAACTGACCTTTGCTCGCTCGTGCCACCCAGTGCTTCCAACCGAGCAAGCAATCACGCGCGTAGCCTACACGAAGGAGGAGAAGAGGGAAGCCTCCACGGGGTCGACTGAGATGGGGAGCAAGTATACGATCCCGTACGGCCTCTACGTCGCGCACGGTTTCATCAACCCGGTTTTTTCCGAGAAAACGGGCTTCGACGAAGACGACCTGAAACTTCTCTGGAAAGCGCTCGCGAATCTATTCGAACTCGACCGTTCGGCGGCCCGCGGAACCATGTGCACGCGCGGCCTGTACATTTTCAAGCACGATTCGAAGCTGGGAAACGCGCAGGCGCAGCGGCTTTTCGAATCCATCAAGGTGGAGAAAAAGGCCGGCATCGAGAGCCCGCGGTCCTTTGCCGATTACACCGTGACATTACCCGAGGCGGGGTCGTTGCCGCAGGGAGTTACCCTGACCGACGGCTTAGCCTGAGGGTCTTCATCAAGGCGGCGCTTTGTGTATGCAGAAGAGGATCTTCTTCCGCTCTCCGGTCTCCAGCACATGGTGTACTGCGAGCGGCGGTGGGCGCTGGTTCATATCGAGCAGATCTGGTCGGAGAACCGGTTCACGGCCGAAGGGCGGGAACTGCACGATAGGGCGCACGAGGCCGGGTCGGAAAGCCGGCCCGGCCTCCGCATCGCGCGCGGGCTTCGGTTGCGCTCGCTGCGCCTCGGGTTGAGCGGGCAGGCCGACGTGGTGGAGTTTCACTCGGCCGCGACGGGCGTGTCCCTGCCGGGAGAAGACGGCCTCTGGCAGCCGTTCCCGGTGGAATACAAACGCGGACGGCCCAAGCCGGACCGTTGCGACCTGGTCCAGTTGTGCGCCCAGACCCTGTGCCTCGAAGAGATGTTTCAAGCGGCCGTTCCGGCCGGCGCGCTCTTTTACGGACAGCCGCGGCGCCGCCAGGACGTGGCTTTCTCGCCAGCCTTGCGGGCCGAAACCGAATCGCTCGCGGCGCGCATGCACCAGCTTTACCTGGCCCGCGCCACGCCGCGCGCCTTGTACTCCCCGAAATGCGAGAAATGCTCGTTGCTTGGCTCCTGCATGCCCAAGACTTCGACCGGCGGGCAGCCCGTGGAACGCTATCTGGCTCAGGCGCTGGCTGGAGACGGCGAATGATATGAAGCAGCTTTTGAACACGCTCTACGTGACTACTCAGGGCGCCTATCTCAGCAAGGACGGCGAAACCGTGCTGGTAAGCGTGGAGCATGAGACGCGATTGCGCGTGCCCATCCACACGCTTGGCAGCGTGGTTTGTTTCGGGCAAGTCTCGTGCAGCCCGCCGCTCATGGGTCTGTGCGCCGAGCGCGGCGTCTCGCTCGCGTTCTTCTCCGAGAACGGGCGGTTTCTGGCCCGGGTGGAGGGCCCGGTTTCCGGCAATGTCCTGCTCCGGCGCGAGCAGTATCGCCGTTCCGAAAACCCGGAACGCTCCGCCGCCGTCGCCCGCCCGGTGATCATCGGGAAGATCGCCAACTGCCGCACGGTTCTGCTTCGCTCCCTGCGGGATAAGCCCGGGTGCGACGGCCATGCTTCCATTGAAGCCGCGGCTTTACGACTGGCGGGACTGACGGATGCGCTGCAAAGGCCGCTAACGCTCGACGCGATTCGCGGTCACGAGGGCGACGCCGCGCGGGTCTACTTCGATGTGTTCGACCACCTCGTCACCGAATCCAAAGACGCGTTTTTCTTCCACGGCCGCAGCCGGCGGCCTCCTCTCGATAACATGAATGCCCTGCTTTCGTTCCTCTATACAATGGTGACGCACGACGTGGCCGCGGCCTTGGAGGGCGTGGGGCTCGATCCGGCGGTGGGCTACCTTCATCGCGACCGCCCCGGACGGCCGAGCCTTGCCCTGGACCTGGTGGAGGAGTTGCGCCCCATACTGGCGGACCGGCTGGCCCTTTCCCTGGTGAACCGCCGCCAGATCCGCGCCCAGGGGTTCCTGCAGACTGAAACGGGAGCCGTGGCGATGGACGACGACACGCGCAAGGAGGTGCTGGTGGCTTACCAAAAGCGGAAACAGGAGGAGATTCTGCACCCGTTTCTGAAAGAGCGCGTGGCCTTCGGGATTGTGCCGCACGTGCAGGCGCTGCTCCTGGCGCGCTACCTGCGTGGCGACCTGGACGGCTACCCCTGCTTCCTGTGGAGATGATGCAATGATGCTGGTGGTTGTGGCATACGATGTGAGCACGGAATCCGAGCAGGGGAGACGGCGTTTGCGCCACGTGGCGAAGCTGTGCGAGGATTTCGGCCAGCGGGTTCAGAACTCCGTTTTCGAATGCCTGGTAGACGCCGCGCAATGGACCCGGCTGCGGGCGCGCCTGGTCGATGAAATCGAGCCGGCGGGTGACAGCCTGCGCTTCTATTTCTTGGGGGACAACTGGCAACATCGCGTCGAGCACGTTGGAGCCAAGCCCTCCTACAATCCCCAAGGACCGCTGGTTGTATGATCCGCGCGAACCCTAAGCTGGCAAGAAATTACCGGGACGTTCGCGGGAGAATGGATGTAGTTGAATCAGTGGCGTTTGTCGGGCGCAGTCCGGCCCGCGGCGCCTGGTTACCGCGGCTGCGGATCCGCCTTCGCGGAATCCGCTGCCCAAGCGCCTGCCGCTCAGGAACTTAGCGGCGGGATGTCGCCGCCCGCGCGGGCGGCGTGGATTGAAACACGCATGAAAGGTACAACGTGCGTCGGCTGCCGGGTCGCCGCCCGCGCGGGCGGCGTGGATTGAAACACAGCTACCCAAATTCTTATCGATTGGAACGGCACGTCGCCGCCCGCGCGGGCGGCGTGGATTGAAACTTCGACCGTCAACACGGAGGCTTTTGCCTTATAGTCGCCGCCCGCGCGGGCGGCGTGGATTGAAACGCTCTCAATTACTTGCACCATCGCCGATGTTAAGGTCGCCGCCCGCGCGGGCGGCGTGGATTGAAACTTCCGCGCTTCACCCCTCTCATGAAGACCTGAAGGCCGTCGCCGCCCGCGCGGGCGGCGTGGATTGAAACGCTGCTTCAAGTGATCGAACAGAACGTCGCTCGAGTCGCCGCCCGCGCGGGCGGCGTGGATTGAAACTTGTGGAACTCGGCAAGGCGAAAGCCTACGAGG